>Ga0316202_10000447_pt1 | contig 46465 bp, 37 predicted proteins | sample 3monrhotite_MG_FD_204934 | JGI IMG/M metagenome (GOLD analysis project Ga0316202, IMG submission 204934) | Microbial mat bacterial communities from mineral coupon in-situ incubated in ocean water Damariscotta River, Maine, United States -... | ecosystem: Environmental > Aquatic > Marine >...
TTCTGCGTAATGCGTATGCTATGCGCTCTTTTTGGAGAGGTGCCAGAGCTGGCCGAATGGGCTTGATTCGAAATCAAGTGAACTCTCACGAGTTCCGAGGGTTCGAATCCCTCCCTCTCCGCCATATAAAGCGGTAAGATTCTGATAAATAAGGAAAATTTATTTTGATTCAGCTTCTATCCATCCCCATCCAATAATCTGAAAGTCTCACACCGATTTTATTTCAACTAACGGTATAACTATCAGTAATTGCCTTTGTCACTGCTGAGGGTGTTATTGATCGTTAAGATCGACATAAAAACCTCCTTAAATGTAGTCATACCGAAGTGGCCCCATGCTTTCGCACATATCTTTATAACCCCAGCTATCCTCTGACTTCATCAATAGATAGCAGGCGATGAAATGATCTTTCCGACCATCTTTTTTAAACGTGATTTCGACCACGGCCCAGAGCACATCGCCACGTATGCAGTGAGCGATTGTATTCCAGTAACGGTTGTCATTCTCTTCTGCCTTTATCAGGTTTTTGATGATGTCAGACTTAGTTGCGCCGTTACATTAACACCGATGCCGTCAAAATCTTTAATCCATTCACGCTGCATTAGTGATTGCTGCATTGCTTTCTCCTAGGCTTCTTTCTAAAAACAACCGAAGAAAGCACCCGTTGGGGAAACTTTCCCTAGTTGGGTTTTATGGTGTATTTATGCGTTAGCGCTGTTGTTGCTCCAAATTTGCTCCCGAGGACCAAAGGTGTAACCAAGATCCTTGAGACGATTCCGCTGTAAACGGAACTTCAAGCGATCCACCGTTGGGTCGAGTTTGACTTGAGTACCAAGTGGCCACAACGAATCAAATAGTGACTCATCGCCACCAATATCATCAAGGTCACAATGGCTTTCGGTTTTAACTTCAGCCGGTTGATCTGCGTGAGCAGCGGCTTTGGTTAATTCCGGTTGGTTGTTAGCTGGATCAGGCTCTGAAGCAACTTCTTTATCTTCAGGCTTGAGATCGTCAACACCATCGAGATTCAGGCTCTTAATTGTTGCCCGAACCTCAACGACAAAACGACCACCGGCTAAGTAAGATGATGGAAATATCTGGGTAACATTGAAATTTCCTTCATAACGACCTTCCTCATACTGCTCCAGCAAAGTGTCCTTAACGGAAAACTCTCCCAAATCAGTGATCAGACGACCGACATTAAATGGCCCATTACGGCCTTGGATAGTACGAATGGTTAAAACGCCATTGATGTTCATGGATTACCTCTCTTGGTTAGCAATTGAAAAATGTGCAGAGAGATATCCCGTGACAGGGAAGGCTCCCTGGCAGGGTTAAATAGAGTGCCGTTAGGCTGGATGAAAAATGAACCGGCGACCATAGGGTCGTTGCGCCTGTTATACGGTTCGGCGGAGGCGCTTGGGTGTTGGCAGTGCCAACAAGGGTTGCTGTCAGAGGCAGCCAGTTAAACAGGCTTTAGGCTAGCCCGGTTAAGACATGAGCTTCAATAAAAAATTGATCGTAACGTGAAAAAAATAGTGATAAGCTAATCAAAATGATTAGCAGTGCTCTCAAAATAGCTAATCAAATAATAATATTGCCAATTGCCAATTGCCAATTGCCAATTGCCAATTGCCAATTGCCAGTGCAGTGCAGTGCAGGGCTGGCTGGATTGAGGTTGTGAATATCTATGGAGGAATTGCGTGGATCTATCAGGGATCAGTCGGCCACAGCAAGAAAGGCTATCGCATATCGATTTCCGCGCCTGGTTTATCGGCCAGATAGGGCGGGGTGATATTGTCGCCCGTTTTGGTATGGGTGAGGCCGCCGCTACCCGTGATCTGGCTCTTTATCGGGAGTTGGCTCCCAAAAACCTGATTTATTGCGCTAAAACCAAAACCTATCTCGCCTCATCTAGTTACAAGCCCATTTACCAGCATAAGGCAGAGCAAGTACTGTCAGCATTCGCTCAAGGTTTTGGTGAAGAATTTATCGGCGATAATCATTCTGTGCTCGCTTGCGAGACACCCACTCGGCTTAACCAGCCAGACTTATCTACGCTGGCCCAACTTACCCGCGCTATCTACCAGCAAAAACTGGTGCGCATTCACTATATCTCACCTGAATCGGGCGAAAGTAAACGGGACATTGCGCCATTCGTACTGGTAGACAACGGCTTGCGTTGGCATGTACGCGGCTTTGATCGTAAACGACAAGCCTTCATTGATTTTGTGATTAACCGCATCAGTAGGGTGACGCCAGTGGATGATGCTCCTGAGCCGCATGAAACTCGTGAGGCCGATATTCAGTGGAATCGTATTGTTGAGATGGAGTTGGTACCACACCCTAATATTAAGCATCCAAAAGCAATAGAGATGGAGTACGCCATGCAGAACGGAGTCTGCAATGAGAATGTACGCGCTGCTGTGGCGGGTTATGTTCTCAGAAGATGGAATGTAGACTGCAGTAAAACCCATAGCCTGCAAGGAGTGGAATATCAATTGTGGCTAAGAAATAGAGCAGCGCTATATGGGGTGGAAAACTTAGCTTTAGCACCGGGGTGTGAAGAAAGAAAAATTGAGTTGTAAATATCGATAAAATTACAGCTGGAACATCTAAATTATTAAGTAAGAGTGCTCACAGTGAATTTCAAATCAGAAGCCCAAACAAGACAACAGTTGATTGATGTTCAACTGGCAAAAGCTGGCTGGAGTTCAGAGCGCAAGTGCTTGTTTGAAGAGTTTAACCTAAGCGCAGTAGCAGAAGATTCACCTGAGTATATTCCAAAGGGGTATGCAGATTATGTGCTTTTAGACCAAGATCGAAATCCCATCGCTGTTGTAGAAGCCAAGAAAACCGGCCGCGATGAATTGGCTGGTAAACGCCAGGCTGCGGACTACGCGGATCAAATAAAGGCACAGTTTGGTATTGATCCGTTCATCTTTCTTACCAACGGCAAAGAGATCCAGTTCTGGGATCGCGCTAACTACCCACCCAGAAAAATTTCAGGTTTTTATACAAAAAATGATCTGGAGCGCCTCATGCATCAGCGAAAGTTTGCAGAGTCGCTTAGCCATGTCGCGATTAACGCAGACATCGCTGGTAGGGATTATCAAAACGAAGCGATACGCCGAGTAACGGAAGGTATGGAACAGGCCAAGCGTAGCTTTCTACTCGCCATGGCTACCGGCACGGGTAAAACCCGAACAACGATTGCGCTAGCAGACGTTATTCTTCGCGCAAAACGTGCCCAGCGCATACTTTTTCTGGCTGACCGCCGTGAACTGGTTCGCCAGGCAATGTCTGAATTTAAAAATCATCTTCCCAATGAAAGCTTGGCACGTATTGAGGCAGGAGAAACCTCAGGTGCAAGAATTCAGTTTTCCACCTATCCCAGTATGATGCAGGTGTATGAGCGACTATCGGTTGGATATTATGACCTTATCATCGCAGATGAAAGTCATCGCTCTATCTATCAGCGCTACAAAGCCATATTTGATCATTTTGATGCTATTCGACTGGGGCTGACAGCAACCCCAACAGACTATATTGATCACAATACATTTGAACTTTTCGAATGTGAGGATGATATCCCCAGCTACTATTACGGCTATGACCACGCAGTGGCCGATGGCAACCTTGTCAATTATCGTGTATTGGACGCACAGACAAATTTTCAGATTAAAGGTATTCAGGGTGACGCGCTGCCAGAACAATTTAAAAAAATGGCCGCCGATCAAGGCGTGCCGGTAGAAGAGCTTAATTTCGAAGGCAGTGAGCTGGAAAAGAGTGTCATCAATAAAGGCACGACCGATGCCATTGTTCACGAATTTATGGGTCAGTGCCGCAAAGATATACGCGGCCTACCCCATAAAACCATTATATTTGCCATTAGTCACAAACACGCAAAACGTATCTACGAGAGTTTTAATCGACTCTATCCCGAGTGGCAGAGGCAAGGCCTTGCAGAAATAATCGATAGTCACATGGAACGTGCGGAATCCACTCTGGATGACTTCAAATACAAGACTATGCCGCGTGTTGCTATCTCTATCGACATGCTGGATACCGGTATTGACGTACCCGCAATTCAAAACCTGGTCTTTGCCAAACCCGTATACTCCCATGTGAAGTTTTGGCAGATGATAGGTCGTGGTACTCGTTTATGGTCGAATGATAAAACAGGAGAGTTGAAAAAAGACTTTCTGATTCTCGACCACTGGAAAAACTTTGCTTTCTTCAAATTGAACTCAGAAGGCGAAACCCTGCAAAGTACCGAGCCACTACCCGTCAGGTTATTTAGGATGCGGCTTGAAAAGTGGCAGTTGCTCCATGCCCAACAACTTGATACAAGCGAAGTCATAACGGATATGCAACAAATGTTGCAGGCCTTGCCGCAGCAAAGTATCAACGTGCGCCCCCATTGGGATGAAATAAACCAATACCTGTCACTATGGCCATCGCTCGCCCAAACAGCGGTTAACCACTTGTCTAATACCATCGCTCCGCTGCTTAGGCTTTCACCTATCGCTGGATTGGAACAACAGCAATTCACTATCTGGTGTGAACAGCTAGCGATTGGCTGGTTAAAGGGAGATGAGAAGCAGCAAACAAAATACGCTGAACAAATTCGCGATGCCATTAGCCTATTAGCTGAAAATGTCCCTGAAGTTAAAAAGATCGAAGAACAAAAAGCCTTTGTACTATCGCCCGGCTATTGGGAACATTTGGAGCTAAGTCGCATTACGGATCTGATAACGCTGTTTGCACCCTTAATGCGATATCGCACCAGCACACCGCGCAACACCGTAGAGATAAACCTGCCGGATCAGATTACCCAGCGCAGTTGGATTATCTACGGCCCCAGTGGAGAGGGCACTTTTGCCGAAAGCTATCGCGAACAGGTCGAGGCACTGGTCAAGCGGATAGCAGATGATTTACCTGCCCTTAGTAAATTAAAGAGAGGTGAATCTCTTAGTGATGAAGAACTGGAAACCATTGCCAAGACCCTGAATCAGGCCGATCTGTTTGTCACTGAAGATACGCTACGCAAAGCCTATGACAATAGTGCCGCAGCGCTACCCGATTTTCTTAATGCCATCATTAACGATGCAGAACTAGAAAATCGTGAACAACGTATCAATAAAGCCTTTGAACAGTTTGTCGCCGACCATGGGTATTTGCGCGCTAACCAACTCAATTTTCTCAGGGCCGTAAAAGCCATCGTATTACGCCATGCCCGCATAACCCGAGCCGCCTTGAGTGAGCCACCGCTTTCACGTATTGGCAAGGTTGAAATACTGTTCCCAGAACAAGAGATAGAAGAACTCATACACTTCACCAATCAACTACTGGATGAAGTGGCCTAGAAATAAAGGAAGTAACCTAAATGTTAGCCCCCTATGTAAAAAAGAAAGTCGATAAACTCTGGGACCGTTTTTGGTCTGCGGGTCTTACCAACCCCTTGGTGGCCGTAGAGCAGATTACCTATCTGTTGTTTTTAAAACGATTGGAAGATATCGACCGCGCACGCCTGAGTAAAAACAGCAAAGCTAAATCCATCTACGAGGGGCATGAGGATTGCCGATGGAGCTATATTCGCCAGCAAAAAAATGACCCCAAACATCTAATCGATGTGGTATTCCCCTGGCTGCGCACCCTGGAAGAGAAGCTTAAGAGCAACCATACCGAAGGCACAGAGCTAAGTAGCCTCAACAACCGCATGGCCGATGCCTACTTTCAGCTAGATCCCAACAAAGGGCAGGTATTATCCGAAGCTATTGATCACATAGATCAACTGTTCGCCCGCACTGGCGATAGCTCAAGTGCCCGCGATGTGATGGGCGATACCTTTGAGTATCTATTAAGTGAAATGGCCACTGCTGGAAAAAACGGCCAGTTTCGCACGCCTCGTCATCTCATCCGTTTTATGGTTGAGCTGATGGAACCGAAAATAGGGGACCGCATTCTTGACCCGGCAGCAGGCACCGGCGGTTTTCTCTTTAGCTCGCAGCAGTATCTACAAAAAACCTATACCGACCCGGAAACCCTGCGGGTAGAGTGGGATGGCTCACCCCATCGTGCAAATATGGAAAAGGCCACTGAAGAAGAACGGGCCGCCATACACAACGGTGCTAACTTTGTCGGCCTTGATAACGATAGAACCATGGCCCGTATTGGGTGGATGAATATGATCCTGCACGGGATTGATGACCCTCATCTTGCCCAAGGCGACAGCCTTTCAAAACGTGAAGGCAAGCCAGAGCTGGCCGAATTGCTCACCCCTGAAAGGTGCAATCTTGTGCTAGCCAATCCGCCCTTTACTGGCACGGTAGACACCGGAGACCTAGAGCCAGATAAAATCCTGTTCCCTCGTGCGGCAGCAAAAGGTAAAAAGGCGCAACAGGCCATCACCAATAAAAGCGAATTGCTCTTTTGCTGGCTGATGCTCGACGTGTTGGACATTGGCGGTTGCTGCGCCGTGATTATCCCTGAAGGGGTGTTGTTCGGTAATACCGATGCCCACAAGGCCTTACGTCGTGAGCTATTGGTTGAACATCAAGTTGAAGGTGTGATCTCACTGCCCGGCGGTGTATTTCAACCCTATACCGGTGTGAAGACTTCTATTTTGATTTTCCGTAAACAGACCAAACGGGAGAATAAAAAAACCTTTAAAGGGCAACGACCACAAACTCAACACGTTTGGTTTTACGAAGTTCAAGCAGACGGCTTCACCATGGATGCCAAGCGCAACTCAAGGCCCTTAAGTGAAAACGACCTGTGGGATGCCTTGGAAAAATTCCGTGCCTGGCAGAACGGTGGTAGTGGTAACGAAAAGAGATACTACCAACCCAGCTTTAAACCAGAACGCTGGCGCAGTGTCGACTTCCGTGACAGTGAAGACACCGCAACCCCATTGGCCAATGCTTTTGCTGGTGATAAAACGGTGCAAAGTTTTGATGGTGGCATTTGGGCCGCACACGAACTCTTTCCTGAGCTGTCCGATGATCCCAAACAGGCAGAGAGCGATGCACGTAATACAGTTGCCAGACTGCTAAGTGAATTGTTAGATCGCTACCTGACCCTGCATACACGGCCCGTTTACGATAAATGGCATGACGCCAAAAAGTTTGACCGGGAAAAAGCGCTAAAAGAGTGGGAAAAGACGACCAAAAAGCCCATTGCTGATTTCAATCGCGTCTGCAAAGAGGTGCACTGCTTTTTTGAAGAAGAGGACTCCCCGGTATTGCCTTACTGGAAGTGGCACGTCAACGACAGCCTCAATGGCGCGACATCCTTTTTTAAGCACATCATGGAAGACCCGCAAACCTATCAACTACCCAAACGTAAAGATGTTACCGACCTAGAGTTTGAAATCAAAACCATCGCCCGAGAATTGGCCAAAGTAGATGGCTTCGATGTCACGCTACGCAGTTTGGCAACCGATCAACTCACAGAACTAAAAGAGGCAAAACATTGGGTAGTCCCGGTTCGCACCTGGGCAGAAAACTCCGATTGGCAATCTAAAGATGGCGTGTCACATAGTTCTCACGATGCCGATGGGCAAGTACGCCTTGAGTATGTACAGGCCATGGAGGCGGAAGGCTTGTATGACAGCAAAGGCAAGCTAAAAGAAGAATTACTAGATCCGGACTGTATTGAGGGGCGTGACTGGAATTTATCAGCGGGGCAGTATAAGCCATTTGATTTCACCCAGCTTAAAAGTGACAAGAGTGTTAGTGAGTTGATAGGTGAGCTGAAAGATACAGAGCAGCAGATAGTTTCTGGTCTTGATGAGCTTTTGGCTATGGTGGAGGGGTAGGTATGAGTTTGCCTCAATCTTGGATAGAAGCTCGGCTGGATACCGTAGCAGAGATAAATCCTAGGCTTGGTTTCGAAGAACAACCTGAAAATAATTGCGAAGTCACATTTGTTCCTATGTCAGCCGTGGATGAATATACTGGAACTATCACAACACCAGAAACACGAAAATACATAGATGTAGCTAAAGGGTATAGCAGCTTTAAAGAGCAGGATGTACTCTTCGCCAAGGTCACCCCTTGTATGGAAAATGGCAAGGCTGCAATTGCTGATAAGTTAACAAATGGCTTGGGGTTTGGCTCTACAGAGTTCCATGTGATTCGCCCACTAAATTTGGTTTTGCCCGAATATTTACTCCGCTTCATCCGCCAACCCTTCTTTCGGAAATATGCTAAATCAGCATTCCAAGGTACAGGAGGTTTACAACGAGTACCGCCTGGATTTTTATCACGAGTCAAAATTCCTCTCCCTAGTATTGCGGAACAGAAATTTATCGTTGATTTGCTACAGCAATCTGAAAAGCTAATTGAGCTTCGCTTTAAATCAGAAAACTTGTTTGATCGTATAAAGCGGCAACTTTTTATAGAAATGTTTGGCAACCCTCACCCTAAAGCAAATTCAAAATGGTCTGTTGTAAAGTTGGGTAGTGTAGTTAAGGTCGCAACTGGTGGTACGCCATCGCGAGAACAGAATGACAGCTATGGTGGTGAGATAGCGTGGGTTAAGTCTATGGACTTAAAAGATAGTGCTATTGAGCACACAGATGAAACGTTGACTGAATCAGGTATTAAACGTAGTAATGCAAAAGTCTATCCTAAAGACACTGTGCTCTTGGCTATGTATGGTCAAGGCCAAACGAGAGGCCGAACAGGAAAGTTGTTGGTGGAAGCTGCTTGTAACCAAGCGTGCGCTGCATTTCTTCCAAATGAAGAGTTCTTGCCGGACTATTTGTGGGTATGGTTTCAGCTTTCCTACGAGGCTGTTCGTGCTCTTGGTCGGGGTGGGCAACAAGAGAACCTTAATCTCGATATCATTCGTAGCATAGTGATACCTAAGCCTCCTGTTGAATTACAAGAGGAGTTTTCACGTCGTCTCCAACATTTACTTGAAATTAAGAAGGCTGCAAAAGTTGCAGATGAGCAACTAAAAACGTTGTTTGAAACGATACAGCTAGAGGCGATGACTGGAGCGGCTACAGAACTTTGGCGTGAAAAAAACCAAGCTGAAATCAACAAGGCAGTGCAAACCAGAGATGCTGCACTGGCTAAGCTGACGCCTGGAAAAATTAAACGTATTGAGTCTATAGCGCCTAAATCACCATCTAAAAAAGTCACCGCATCAAACCGCCATGCTTTATTAAATGAATTAAGCGAATTCCAAAACAATGTACGCCTGGCACTTACTGAATGGCCCGCCAAATACATTATTCCTGATGATGCAACGGCTCTGGAAGGTTTCTGTGGTCAATGGCCTTTGGAGCATGAGGTGAATGTTCAGGATCGTACTTGTCGGGCCTTGGATCAGTTGGCCTCTATGGGTTTGATTGCAAAAGTGACTTTACCGAATGAACAGGGTGATTATTTGCTTGGGTATCGGGAGTTGCGTGAAGATGAGGCACGCCGGGGCTCCGATATTGCGATCCTAAAATCAACCATGAAACGCCTACAGGAAGAGGCCTGATATGAAGCTCAGGTATCTTAGGGTAGGGAATTATCCACCATTGAAAGATGCCCAAGTGGCATTTTCCAGCCACTCGCCCCTGGCTCGTGATTGTGCGATTCGATTTGTGGTGGGCTTGAATGGCAGTGGCAAATCGCACCTGCTTCAGGCAGTTTGTGAGGTGTTTCTAGCACTTTCTAATGGGATGCCGCCTCACTTTCCTGTCACGCTGGTATTTGAAAAGGGGGCAGATAAAAAGCAGACGGTGATGGTGACTGCACAACGTTCAGAAACCCAAGCACAACCGGCACTTTGGATGAGTGATGAGTTTCTATTCGATAAAGATGCGGATGAACAGCAGTTTGAACAGTTTATCGATGCGCTTTACCAGCAGGCCGAAACACAGCCTCATGGCTTTAACAAAGGAATCAAACCGGGCTCATGGTCGGGTGGGGACTCATTGGGGGCTTATCTGCCCAAGACCGTGCTTGCCTACACGACCGGAGCTCAAGGGCCTTGGCAAAGGCTTTGGTTGAGGAATAGTGATACCAGCGGCATTGATGCCGTGATTGAAAATGATGATGCCGAACAAGATATGGAGCGCCCGGTTGGGTGGACGGTAGCGCAAGAACGACAAGTGTTTGGTGATGCTTCATCCACAGACGATGCTGAACAATATTCGGCTGAAACAGGATGGCAACCCATCTTTATAACCGCAGCGTTATTGAAGTTAGCTCTGTTAGCGGTTGCTTTGCCTGCGAGTGTCGACAAGCTAAAAGGACAGTCGAATACCCATGCTGGTTTGCAAGCACTGTTAGAAAAAAAGGCCGGGCTGTCGCATCTTGTGTCGGTGGCATTAGAGCTACAATTTACGCCCAAGGCGTGGGCGAGTTCCAAGCGCACCGAAGATCATCTATCACGGTTGTTACCTTGGTTTGAGGCCTGCACCGAGGTGACTGGTGAGCCTCATCCGGGTAAACATCGTTTATTGCACTTTGATTTGCAGGCGGTAGTGGATGCACAAACCCAGTCCAATACAGATTCAAGTCGTTGGCACGGTGAAGAGCTATTGCGACTGTTAGGAGGGGAGGAGTCATCCGACTATCAACGTTTTCAATACCTGTATGACATGCATCGCAAAGGCCTGATTGATGATTTGCGCATTAGCTTACGTAAAAACGATACCGAAGATGTGATTAGCTACGATGAACTTTCTGACGGCGAGCAGATGGTGCTGGGGCGCATGGCGTTATTCTATCTGCTTAGGGACCAACACGATGCTTTGTTGTTGTTAGATGAGCCCGAAACGCACTTTAACGATAAGTGGAAGCGGGAGATCGTCGACATTATTGATAATGCCATTGGTGAAACGCACAATGATGTACTGATTTCCACCCATTCAGCCATTGTACTTTCAGATGTATTCAATGAAGAGATTGTGCATGTATTCCGAGGTGGCGGAGCGGCTCATTCAAGTATTGGTGCTATAGCAGATAAAACCTTTGCGGCCGATCCCAGTGCGTTGATGATCCGTGTGTTTGATGCGGACGATAGTATTGGCCAACGTGCGCAGAAATATATTCACAGTGTGTTGGGGCGTGCTGACTGGACTCAGGCAGATATAGATAAACTAAAAGAGTTGGTGGAGCGTATGGGCTCGGGCTTTTATCGTAGCGAATTACGAACCTTGATTAATAAATGGGAAAGTAGTCAGGGGAGTCTCAATGCTTAGGGCTATTCATCAAGTTAACTGCTGGGCCGGATTGCAAGCCGGGTTTGACTTACAGGTGACTCTTGCTCGGCGGCTGTGTGATCCTGTGGTTAGCAGTGAAAATTTGACAGAGAATGGGGTGAAGGTTTTACATACTAACCCTATCGTTCAAACATGGCTTTGGCGTTTTCTTCACCCAAGGCGTGATCAGTTGCGGTTATTAAATGCGGCAACGGCGGTTGCAGATCAGCCAGTGAATGAGAAGCAGAGTTTGTTGGCCTGGATTAATGTCGTCGTCGACATTGCTGCGCAATTCCAAGCAAATCCACAGGCATGGCCGGACCCACTGAAAGATCTACCCCAGTGGTCTAACTTCAAAACTCTGATGCTGGGTTTTTATGACAAACTGGATAGTTCTGGCGTGCCCTTTGACGCATTGGGTAATGCTACTTCAACCAATAAAACAACATATAGCCAATTTGTCTCTGATTACAAAGCGTTACATGGCGATCGTATATGTGTGTTTTGCGAGGGCCCTTTCATAAAGCCACAAGTAGACCACTGGGTCGACAAGGCTTCATATCCCATTCTATCTATCTCGCCCGCTAACCTGCTACCTATTTGTAGTGATTGCAACGAGGCACCAGCGAAGGGAAGTCTAGACACTTTTAGTCCAGGGGAAAGCGAAGCATTTTCTGATTGGTTTCATCCTCATCATCGTACTGGCGTTGGTTATGTCGACATGGAATATCATGATCGAACTTTAGATATAAAGGCGGTAACGACAGATGATGACTATCAAGATCATGTTGAGAATCTGGATTCAATACTGATACTGAGTGAACGCTGGACAAAAGAGTATAAAGCTCAGTATGTAGAGCTACAAAAAGAGCTTCAGCAATATGTGGACCACAAAATTATTGGTGCGAATGAAAATGATATCCAGAGTAGAATTGCAGAGAAGATGATAGGGCTTGTCGATGGAAGTCCTCACGAAAAAGTGAGAAGGCTCCTATATGGTTGTGTACAAGAGCCTGCCAGATTGTCGTCTTGGGCTGTAGAGCTACAACCTTAAGCGTAGTGTTAATAAAATTTGGATATGTTGTACTGCGGTTCGTTGTTATAGAAAAACAACAGTCTACAAATAAAAAACAGGGCGGGGGCTCGGATGCAAAAATATCAGGTTAATCAATACACTGTTGATAATGTAGTCAACTGGGTGAAGTCTGGTGAGATCGCTATTCCTGAGATTCAGCGCCCGTTTGTATGGAAGAGTTCCAAGGTTCGCGATCTTATGGATAGTCTCTATCAGGGCTATCCGGTGGGTTACATCATCTCCTGGCGAAATCCCGATGTGAAGCTCAAGGACGGCTCGCTCTCTATGGGTAAGAAGGTGCTGATTGATGGTCAGCAGCGCGTGACAGCCTTGACCACGGCATTGGTTGGTCAGCCGGTGGTTGATGCTTCGTATAACAAGGTAGTGATAAGAATTGCCTTTCAGCCGGTTGAAGAGCGCTTTGAGGTATTGAATCCAGCGATACAAAAAGATAAATCCTGGATACACGATGTTTCTGAAATTATCCGTCCTGAGTTTTCTACTTTGCAGTTCATTCGCAGCTATCAGGAAAAGAACCCTGAGGCTAGCGAGGCGTTGATCGAGCAAAGCATTCAACGCTTGAAATCTATAGTGCAGCGCCCCATCGGGATGATCGAGCTGAATCATGATTTAGATATTGAAACGGTGACGGAGATATTTATTCGTATCAATTCAAAAGGGGTGGTGCTGAGCCAGGCTGATTTTGCCATGTCGAAAATTGCTGCCAATGAGACTTATGGTGGCAATGTGCTACGCAAGGCAATTGATTATTTTTGTCATTTGGCAGTGAAGCCTGAGTTCTACGCGCATATTTCTGAAAAAGACCATGAATTTGTGACGACTGATTATTTCAATCGCATGAAGTGGCTGCGCAGTGAAAACGATGATCTGTATGACCCCGATTACAATGACATGCTGCGAGTAGCCTTTTGTTACAAATTCAAGCGCGGTAAGTTAAGTGATCTGGTGAGTTTGCTATCTGGACGTAATTTTGAGACTCGTAGCTATGAAGATTCGATTGCCGAGGCTTCGTTTGCTCAGTTGGCCGAGGCGGTTAACACGTTCATGAGCGAGACGCTGTTCAAGCGTTTTGTAATGATAATAAAGTCAGCCGGGTTTGTTGATTCCAAACTCATTCGCTCCAAGGGGGCGATCAACTTTGCCTATGTGCTCTTTCTTCATTTAAAAGATATTAAGCTAGAGGATGCACTGATTGAGCGCTATGTGCGCCGTTGGTTTGTGATGAGCATTTTGCTAGGTCGGTACTCCGCTTCACCAGAATCGCAGATGGATAGCGATATCCGAAATATCCATGAAAAAGGTATTGAACGGTCGCTCGGTGATATTGAAACAGCTTATTTAAGCGACTCCTTCTGGGACTCCGGGCTTATTCAGCGTTTGACCACTTCTGCCAATAGCGCACCTGCATTACATGTGTTTTGGGCTGCTCAAGCCAAGTTGAATGAAAAAGGGTTCCTCTCTCGGGATATCACAGTCAAAGAGATGATTGAGCATAGGGGCGATATTCACCACATTTTTCCTCGTAAGTACTTAAAGGATAAGGGGTATGCCCAGGGGCAATACAATCAAGTTGCCAATTATGTTTATGTTCAGCAGGAGATTAATATCAAAGTGGGTAAGCGATCGCCCGCTGAATACATTGGAACTATTCGGGAACAATGCGAGGGTGGTGAACTGGTGTTTGGTGGTATTGATAAGCTGGATGAGTTTGAAGCTAACCTGGGTGCCAACTGTATTCCTACAAACATACATGAGATGACAGTTGAGCATTACGTGGAATTTCTCGATACCCGTCGCAAGTTAATGGCTCAAAAGATAAAACACTACTATCTAGGTTTGTAGCGATTTAACTGTTTAAGGCAGGAGGGGCTGGTGTGACTGACTTTAACCTCATTCCGTTTGGTTATAACTCCGCCGATGAAACATTTGTTGATGTTGAGAATGTTCCAAGGGGGGCTAAATGCGGGTGCATTTGCCCCGCGTGTAAAACACCTCTAATAGCTAGGCAGGGCGAAGAGAAGGAATGGCACTTTGCCCATGCTAGCCGAAAGGTGTACGAGAAAACTCAGAAAGAGTGTGAGTTTTCGTTTTATCTTTCCGTAAGGATGATGGCCCGGCAGATCATCGGGGATGAGTTAAAGATTAGGCTGCCCGAATACAAGGATTCAGTTTCAAGCTATATTCCAGCGCTAGGCTACCCTTTGCATGAGTCCTTTGTTGTTTCCGAATCTAAAGAGATATGCCTGTCGAATGTCATGGTTGAGTCGAGCTTTGAGGGGGTGGCGGTTGATATTGTTGGCTACATTAGCGACTTCAAATTTGTGGTTCTTCGAAGATTTGTGTGAAGCCCTATGGGGTCATGTCTAATTTTCCACAATAAAATAGTATGCTATAAATTCAAATTATTATTGGTGAATTATCATCGAAATGGATTTAATTGTTAACGCCCCCTAGACCCTTTAACTAAAATCGCACCTTCCATTTTGGATGAAATAGAGGAACCTCAGTGCTTGGGCTTTCCTCTAGATGGTTGAGCGCTGGCAACAAGGTCATCCTGTTTTTTGAATTGATCTAGCCAGTAATGGACATCCTTCTTACTCCACAAACGGGATAAAGAGATACCCAGCAGGGATGCTATGTCTGCATACTGAATAGTATTCTTCTGTCATCGTTTGATACCGTTGGTTGTTGATTGGTATCAATGCTAGTGATCCGAAGGGTGATCCGCAGCAATTAAATTTTATCCGACGAGAAAATTAATTTTTTGTACCTGTTTAAGCCCATTTTTAAATCATGATTTAAAAATGGCTCAAAAAATAACTGGATTGTTTGCAACGTAGAACGGATGCAGCCTCTACCCAAGCGCTACCTTTATTATCATTTTTGCATCGGTTTCCAGTTGCTCTGCCTGCTTTATAATCAGGTTATAAATTTCTTGAAGCATTCTCTGTTCATCAACAGTGTAGTCAGGTAGAGCCAGCAGATTAGGCAGTTGTGTTCGCAGTACTTTGATCATTCTTCTCATCTCTCGCACCAATAAACGGCGCTCTATGCCGCAACGTTCAGCAAAGTCAGCCCAATCGAAGGCTCGAATTTTGGTGAGGCCGAACTCGTCACCGACCGCCATGGCGAGTTCATGTTCTATATCCGGGTAAATGCAGACTGAAACGAGATCGTAAGCAGGGGCGAGGCGTAGCCCGCCGGGTTCGATTAGGAACGAGAGGTTTTTGCCATGGGCATCACTGTTACCGATTAGATATTGCAGAATTGTCCAACGTATTAGTGTCATGCGGGTTGCTGCTTCAAACTGGGTGAGCGGTGCGATGGAGAATAGTTTTTCAAAACTGACTCCATCGCGAATATTGGCGACATCACGTCCACTACCGAAATTGCGTTCATATTTATGGTTCACGCTGAGGTTGAGTACTTGGCAACTATCCACCACATGTAGGCGTTCTACATGTGAGTTATGTTTGATGCGATCAAAGCGTTTAACCATCAATACTGGCTCAGGTACACGCAGAATTTCTACCTCGGCAGAGGATATACCCAGGGCAGCGGCCAGCTTTAAACAGAAGTGCTCATTGACCACCAGTTTGGAAAGATTAGGATTCATTGGCTCAGGTTTGAGGATATGCGTAGACGCCAGTACACCCTCCACTAGGGAGAGCTTTCCCTCGTCATCCACATAGACAGACAACTTATCTTGGTAACCGGCAATAGACATACGCACACGGCCATCCCATACATTAAAGGGGCGATTGGCTCGGTCTTGGATGCGTTCTGAGAGTTCCTCAAAGGTGACTTCACGTATGACAGGATCAATCTGTGCAGGTGTGGAGCCTTCAGGGAGTAGGGCGAGTGCCCCTGTGCTTTCCTGGCCGAGCCAGCTTAGCAGGCCAAACAGATTACCTTTTGAAACAGCATGTGCTGAGGCGGCATCTTCAAGCGCTTTGCCTTCGGGTAACAGGTTCTCAAAGAAGCGGCGTACATTCACTGAATGCCGTTCATCGGTTTGTTGATTGGGGCGTTGGAAGGGGAGTGCTGGGGATATTGGGTAGGCCCTCGTCTGTGCAATCCACGCTTGCTCATACGAAAAAGAGAAGCGCCCTGTATCGTCGTGATAGCTTAAGGTGCCAACCTGTTGTTCACCTATCCAGGCCGAGAGGCTGAGAGTGTTCATGATGATTGGCTCTTAATGACAGCGATAATTTGTGGCTGTTCTGATTTTGGTACTGCTAGCAGACTAAGCCCCAGTTGCTGGGCAACCGCCAGAGCCTTATCCAGCCCCACAGACCGGTTGCCATTCTCTAGGTCTGATAGCAGTTGAACTGACACACCACATAGCGCGGCGGCATCATCGATGCGTAGTTGTTGCTGAGTACGCAGGCTTCGGATAAACGCACCAAAGGCCTCTATTGAATCGACAACAGGGGATTCAGGAAAGGGCTGATGTGTGATTGTTCGTGCCATAATATATTCTCCAATATGAGAAACTATAGTTGATTATCAGTCATTAAATCAATAAATAATTAAAAATAAGAAATAATAAGATATGCGGGGAGAAAAGCTATTAATTGATTAAATATGAGAAATAAATGAAAAGTGGCTGAGGGGCTTCATTTGATCAAAGTGATTTACTTCAGCTTCGACGAACGGGGAGAGCGTTAGATCAAGTTGGAACTAACGCAGATGAGGGCATCCATGCCCAAATTTGATTTCTTATGACTCGCAGCAGTAGTTATTCCACTCGACCATTAAAGTACGGCATTTTTCCAATAAGTCACCCCGTCGATATGCCGCTTCTACATCGTTTTGTATTTTATGAGCTAGCGCCATTTCGACAACATCACCCGAAAAATCAGTCGTTTCTGCTGCCCAGTCTCTAAATGTGGATCTGAAACCATGCACTGTAATATCACGGCGATCCATACGCTCAAGTAGCTTCAACATGGCCATATTAGAAATGGGCTTGCTTTGTTTTTGACCAGGAAAAAAGTATTCGTTACTTCTGATTTGTTCCATTGCACGAAGGATAGCCAACATTCCGTCAGTAAGAGGAACCCGGTGAGGCCGTTTCATTTTCATCCTCTCTTCAGGAATTGACCAAACTTTCTCATCCATATCGATTTCGCACCATTTTGCATTGATGACCTCTGATGTCCGGCACGCTGTAAGGATGGTAAACCTTAATGCCATAGAGGTTGTGCCGGGATGGCCATCTATTTGATTTACAAATTTTTGGATATCTATATATGGTAGTGCTGGGTGATGTCTCACCTTCCGAAGCTTGGCCGGTGCTGAAAGCATATGACGTAGTGTCTCTTTCCACCGTGCAGGGTTGTCACCTTTGCGATAACCTTTCACTGTTGCCCAGTCTAATATTGACTTAATACGCCCTCTGATCCGAGTAGCTGTTTCAGTCTTTTTCTCCCAGATAGGTCTGAGGCACGCCTCGATATCATGTATGTCAACATCACGGACGGGCTTATCTCCAAAGTATTTTTTGACGTAAGTATTAAGAGTATTCGTCCACTGAGAGATGTGCTTTTTATTGCTCCAACTTGCCTTATGGATGTCAATATAGGTTTCAGCACACTGCATAAAAGTCATAGATTCAGATTCTTTTAGCTTTTGCTCTATGAGGTCTTGTTTTTTTAGCATATAAAGGGTCTTTTCCTTCGGTGAGAGTATTTCTGTGGGCTGTGGCCCTCTTTCTGGCATCGGCAAGTGAAACCGTTGGGAATGAGCCTAGCCCCATATCTCTGAGCCTGCCATTCCGCTTGTAGCGGAAGATCCAGGATTTGCATCCACTCTTACTGATTTGGATATACAGGTTTCCACCATCAGCATAGAAGCCGGGTTGTGTTGTTTTGGTTACTTTTACAGCAGTTAATTTATTGAGTACTTTAGGCATGATTTCACCCTATATCTTGGTTTGGAGCTGATTATCGAGAGTAAATATACCCATACTCCTACCCATACTTGGGAATGAGATTGAAAAACACTGGGTGAGATTCAATGAGATGGTTTTTCCTGGGTAATCAGTGCCTTACGACAGTTAAGTGAGATTTATTGCTATTGAATGAGACGTGCTGATACGGGGTTTTGGCTGCCTGCCTCTCCGCCATATAAAAAACTCGGCCGCAAGCGACCGAGTTTTACTAGAACAAATTCAGTTGCTTCGATTTTGTTTCTTTCTCATCGCTCTCCACTAATTGATCTTGGACATATTTTCGTATCGTTTCCTCATTTGCGTTACCAATCGTTTCAACAAAATAGCTTTGTGTCCACAATTTCCCTCCCCAAAAACAACGCCGCTTGACCTGTGGGAATCGCCGAAGAAACTCTCTGGCCGAGATACTCTTTATCACCTGCATAATATCACTTGGCGATCTTTTGGGCTCGCCACGGACAACCATGTGAATATGATCCTCAGGTATCTCCAACTCAACAATGTCGATATCGTTGTAGTAGCCTATTTTCTCTATAATTCCTTTTAACACCTCTCGATACGGCTCACTGAACACCTTATGCCGATATTTCCGTATCCACACAAAATGATACATTAATCGGTAAACGTGATGCGTATTTCTCTGCAACTCCATAAGCCGGATAGTCCACAATGGGGAAAAGACCCCCATTGTAGGCTATCCAACTCGGGGGCAAGCCCCCGAGATTTTCGCTATGCGGTTAAAACAATGCCTCGCTTGTCGAGGCATACCAGAGACGCTACGGATTTTTATCGCATTGCAGAACTTAAGATTCGGTAGATGGACTGAGCATTGCGCTAAAAACAAACAAAAAAAGCAGTAATACAGGCTGTTTTTCCTGGTTTGTATTCTGCGCTTTTCCGTAATAGCTATTTTTTCCCACCACTTCTTAAGCAGAGTGCTACATTTTGTTTGGCAGTCTCCGAACATTTTAAATGTCCGTTTGGGTCATTTTCATGCAATTGTCCGCATATTTCGTAGGCACGAATTAATGTCCAGTTGCATTCAAGTTGATGGGATAATGCTTCAAGCTGACTGTCTTGCTGCTGGCGTTGTTGGGTAGCCTGCTCCAGTTCCTGCAATATTAACTGGAGTTGTTGCTGGTCACTTTTTCTTTCTGCGATGTCTGTTTCGGCTTGGCTGGGTGCCACTGAAAGGCAGAAAAAGGTAACCAATAGGGGGAAGTATGTTTGTAGCATGTGATGCATAGTGTAAAGCTGTTGGTGAATTTGGGGTCGAGTCACGTAGAATAGCAGACCAGCTATTCTTTTTCAGGGAAGAAGAATAGTTGTCGTAATGAAAATAAATTCTAAATCAATAGGTTAGCTATTTTCGGCCTTGGCAATGTTTGAAATGCTGGTGCATTGTGTGTATCAAGTACATGCACAAGTGTTCCAGTGACGATTATGATATGTATTTTGCGTGGGGTTTTGCGCTGTGTTGAATAAAGGCCGATAACCAAACAGGATCAGGGAAGGAATTACGCAGATAAAATGAAACCTCTACGCGTTTTATTAATTGAAGATTCTGAAGATGATGCGGCGCTGACTTTGCGCCAACTCAAAAAGGGAGGTTATGCGCCTTCTTTCAAAAGGGTGGATACCCCTGAGACGATGCGCGTGGCCTTGGAAGTGCGCGAATGGGATATTATTCTGTCTGATTATAATATGCCGGAATTCAGTGGCCCAGCAGCGTTGGGTTTGCTGCGTTCAACGGGTATCGATCTCCCATTTATCGTTATCTCTGGCGCTATGGGCGAAGAGTCCGCAGTCTCGCTAATGAAGGCTGGTGCGCACGACTACATTATGAAGGATAACCTGGCGCGGTTGATTCCCGCTATCGAACGCGAATTGCGTGAAGCCGAAGTACGTCGCGCCCGCCAACGGGCGGAAGCGGATCTGCATTTGTCGGCTAAGGTTTTTGAATCCAGCGTGGAAGGGGTAATGATCACTGATCGGGAAGCGTGCATCCTGCGGGCGAACAAAGCCTTTACCGAAATTACGGGTTACTCAGAAGCGGAGATTATCGGTCAACGACCGAGCATTTTACAATCAGGTCGACATGATGAGAATTTTTATCGCGGCATGTGGCAATCGATTAATACTAATGGTTACTGGCAGGGGGAAATCTGGAATCGGCGAAAAAATGGTGAAGTGTTTCCGGAATGGCTAACTATTAGTGCCGTGACTGATGCGACCGGGCAAATGACACATTTGATTGGTGGTTTTACCGATATGAGTCAGCAAAAGCAGGCGGAGGACCGTATTCAGCATCTTATGTACTATGATGCTTTGACGGATTTACCCAATCGCGTTTTATTTCGGGAACGGTGCAAACAGGCCATGTCGCGTGCGCGGCGTAGTGGTAAGCGTGTAGCTTATCTGCATTTTGATATTGACCGGTTCGTGAATATTAATGACACTCTGGGTCACCAGGTGGGGGATCGATTGTTGCAACAGGTTGGCCAACGCTTGGCAGGTTGTGTGCGTCAACAGGATCTGGTTGCGCGCTTTGTGGGCGATGAGTTTGGTGTCGGGATAACAGACATTGATCATAATGGGGCGGTGGGTAGTTTATTGCAAACAGTGGTTGATGCATTTGCTGAGCCCTTTTATACACAAAGCAGAGAGATTTTTTTAGTGCCCAGTATTGGCGTGTCTTTTTTCCCGGATGATACAACGGAGTTTGATGAACTGGCACGCTTTGCCGACATGGCATTGCATGTCGCCAAGCGCGATGGTGGTGTCAACTATTATCTCTATCAGAAATCCATGAATGCAGACGCAGATGACAGGTTGTCAATGGAGAGTGCATTGCGCCGCGCATTGGAGCGCGAGGAATTCCAACTTTATTACCAACCGCAGTTGTCACTGGAAACGGGGGCGATTATCGGTGTGGAAGCGTTGCTGCGCTGGCAACATAGTAGTGAAGAACTAGTGTTACCAGGAAAATTTATACCGTTGTTGGAAGAAACCAGTTTGATTATTCCTGTGGGTGAGTGGATTTTACGCGAAGCTTGCCGGGATCATCATGCCTGGATTGAGGCGGGCGGCAAACCTATGCCGATTGCCGTTAACCTGTCGGCACGCCAGTTCCGTGATAAAGGCTTGGTGGCGATGATTCGCCAGGTGCTTACAGAGAATAATGTTGCAGCAGAAATGATTGAGCTGGAAATCACTGAAAGCTGCGTGATGGAAGATCCTGAAGAAGCACTGTTAACGCTGGAAATTTTCCACGAAATGGGTATTCGCATTGCCATTGACGATTTTGGTACCGGTTATTCATCATTGAGTTATTTGAAACGCTTCCCGCTGGATGTGTTAAAAATTGATCAATCCTTTGTTGCGGATATCCCCACAGATGAAGATGATGCCGCTATCATCGATACTATTATTGCGATGGGACACCGACTTAAACTTTCGGTAACTGCGGAAGGCGTAGAAACAGAAGCGCAAGCCATTTTTTTGCGTGAACATGGCTGTGACAATGTGCAAGGTTATTTTTATGACAAACCCATGGCTAGTAAAGATTTAGTTTCCCGGATTCCGAAGGCATAAGTTGCAGAGAAGATGAACTGGGGATTGTACACACGGGTTATTGTCAGTCTTGGCTTTGTATTATGTGCCTCGATGTTGTTACTAGGCTATGTGTTCTTGCATGGTTTTGAAAAAACAGAAAAAATGGTAAGCATTACTCTGACACTTGGTGGTATATGGTTGTTAGTGATGCTGGTTATTCATTTGGTTTTACGCAGCACGATAAAACCTTTATCTGTGCTCACCAAACATATTACGACTACGTCGTTTGAAATGTCCCACCGGGAAATCAATTCAGGTTTGCGCACCAGAAAAGATGAGGTTGGTATACTGGCTTGTGCATTTGATGCCATGTTATCCAATCTCCAGAAATCCTATTTCAATCTGGAAAAGAGAGAAGAGCACTACCGACGATTAGTCGAAACAGCGAATGTTATTCCTTGGGAACTGGATTTAAACTCACGACGTATAACTTATGTAGGACCACAAGCGAAAGCGATGTTGGGCTATGAGATTGGTGATTGGTACGAAGAAAAATTCTGGTTGGATCATGTCTGTGAAGATGATCTTGATATGGCCGAAAATTTTTATCGTCATGTTGCCTCCGTTGATGGAAGTTATGAAATTGAATATCGGATACATCATGCTAATGGTGAAGTGGTGTGGGTGCGTGATTGTGTGCATAAATCGACTTATGATCCACGCTCACCGACATTACAAGGGCTAATGTTTGATGTTGATGAACAGGTCAAGGCTCATCAGGAATTACAGCGTTATCGTGAACATTTGGAAAAGGTGGTCAGTGAGCGCACGGCTGAATTGTTAACTGTTAATCAAGAACTACAATCATTTGCACATTCCCTATCCCAAGATTTGCGCGTGCCATTACGTGCTATCAATGGGTTTAGCGATGCGATGCTGGAAGATTATGGTGAGATTGTTGGGAGTGAAGGGCGAAGTTATTTAAAGAAAATTTGCGGTGGCGCAAAAAAAATGGGAAAGATGATCGATGATATTCTGATTCTTTCCCAAGTCACCCGTAAAGAATTATATCGGAAGAAAATCAACCTTTCTCAGATAGCCATTGAGGTAGTGGAAAGACTCAGGGAAGAACATGCAGATGATCAAGTAGAATTCATTGTTGATAAACAGTTGACTGCTTATGGTGATGTTGAATTGATAACAATACTATTAAGCCATTTATTGAGTAATGCATGGAAATTTACTCAAAAAACAGATCAGCCACATGTTGTGTTTACCGGTGAGTTGTCTGCAGGAAATATGATCTATGGGGTAAAGGATAATGGCGTCGGATTTGATATGCAGTATGCTGAGAAATTATTTTTACCTTTCAGGAAATTACATAATTCTGAGGAATTTGAGGGGGTGGGAGTTGGTCTGGCGGCAGCAAAACGTATTGTGTTGCGACATGGTGGAAAAATCTGGGGGGAAGGGACGGTTGATGGTGGGGCTGTATTTTACTTTACACTCGGGGAGTCTTCACCAGAGCAGTTGAGTTCCGGTAAAAAAATCTCACTGGATAATGATATCGACAATATGCACGATGTGAGTTGAGGATGTAAACCAACCCGTAGATTAACCTCTGTGGGTATTGTGATATTGAACAGCAAGAGAAACCGGTTGGTATCATTTTGTCATTTTATCATTTTGTCATGTTGTTAAGGGAGCTACGACATACACATCTTCAGAACGTATAAATATAAAAAATGGACTGCTTGCAGGGTTACGGTATGCTGTACACAGCATTAATTCGGTATCTTGTTTTCTATCGTCGGAGCAGTCTTTGAATACAGCGTTATAACGTTGTATTTATTCGTTATATTAGAGAAACCATTATTTCAACATAATAGACATGGTTTTAACGGAGCATGTGCAGGGCTTGCTGTTTTGCCTGTCAATGTGTAGCTGGAAAATAGCCCTATATCGACTAGATTAAGGGGGGAACTTTTGCATCTTGAGCAGGAATGCTAATAATGCAAAAGATATAAAGGGGAAACGGATGTCGGATAAAGTTATCTTATTGTTGGAAGATAGCCCGGATAATGGGGCTTTGACTCTGTGGGGCTTGAAAAAAAATAATATTCTTAACAAAGTGATTGTGGCGCGAGATGAAGAAGAAGCGTTGGAATATCTGTTTGGCGCTGGAAAATATGAGAGCTGTGATACTTGCATCCAGCCTCAGGTAGTTTTATTGGTCCCTCAATGGCCAAAAATAAATGGTCTGGAAGTGTTTAAATGTTTGCTGACAGACAAACGCACGATGCTGCTGGTGATGATTCTCATCATATCTGGAAAAGAAATGGATATTATCGCCAGTTATGAAAACGAGGCCAATAGTGATACCCGTAAGCCAGTGGATTTCAATCAATTAATTGAAGTAGTGAGGCAGCTTGGTTTGTATTGGCTGATATTGAATGAGATGTCTGTGAAGCGTGGGGAAAATTGAGCATGATTGTCTCGTTGCGAGTTCTCCTTGTCGAAGATTCTGAACATGATGCCATGCTGCTCAAGAGAGAACTACAGCGTGCGCAGTACGAACCGATTGTGCTACGGGTTGATGATGGTGCATCAATGCGATTTGCTTTACAAAATCAAAATTGGGATATCGTTGTTACCGATCATAATGTTCCCGGTTTTAGTTCTGAAGAAGCGATCGCGATTGCGGTGGAATGCAAGCCTGATATTCCCATTATCATCGTTTCTGGCAGTATGGGCGAAGATATTGCGGTGGCCGCAATGAAAATGGGCGCACATGATTATATTATGAAGGACAACCTTAAGCGCCTTGTACCCGCTATTGAGCGGGAATTGCGCGAAGCGGAGATGCGGCGCTCTCACCGTCTTGCAGAAGCAACGATTCATCACCTTGCCTACCATGACCAATTGACTGGCTTGGTTAATCGTAATGAATTCGACCGCCATCTCAACAATGCCCTGGATTCTGCCAAGTGCAACAATATTTCTCATGTGTTGTTGTATTTGGATTTAGACCAATTCAAAGTGATCAATGATACCTGCGGACATCAGGCGGGAGATGAACTGTTAAGTCAATTGGCACTATTGTTGCGGGAAGAGGTGCGGGGCAATGATATTCTGGCGCGCCTGGGTGGTGACGAATTCGGTTTGTTGCTGGAAAACTGTCCGTTGGATAAAGCAAAAGTGATCGCCGAAGATCTACGGGAACTGGTCAGCGATTTTCGTTTTGTCTGGCGTGATAAAAGCTTCAGTATTGGCGTCAGCATCGGCATGGCCAAAATCACTAAAGATGCACAGGGAGCCGATGAAGTACTGGGTGCAGCCGACATAGCCTGCTACGCGGCCAAGGACATGGGGCGCGACCGGGTCCATGTATACAAGGATGATGATTCAGAATTGTTGCGACGGCAAACTGAAATGCAATGGGTGTCCCGCATAAAAAATGCGTTGGAAGAAGGTCGGTTTGTTTTGCATCAGCAACAAATGCGCTCGCTCAGTCGCCTGAATGGCATAGTCCAGTGCGCTGAGTTTTTGGTGCGCATGCTGGATGAACAAGATAACATTATTATGCCCGGTGCTTTTATTCCAGCAGCAGAACGCTACGGCATTATGCCCTTGCTGGATCGTTGGGTGGTACGTTCCGCCATTGCTTATTTGGCCGACAATTTGTCGACAAGCGAAAAAAATGACAGTATATTTTTTGTCAACCTTTCAGGTAGTTCACTTAGCGATAGTGACTTTTCGACCTATATCCGGCAGCAAGTCACGCACTACAATATTCCGCCAAAGTTGTTATGTTTTGAAATTACTGAAACGGCGGCTATATCGAATTTGAGTGAGGCGGTTAAATTTATTAACGAAATACGCAGTTTTGGTTGCCAGTTTGCTTTGGATGATTTTGGTTCCGGCTTGAGTTCCTTTTCCTACCTTAAAACGCTGCCAGTAGACTATCTGAAAATAGATGGCTCATTTGTGCGTGATATTGAAATGGACCCAATGAACTTCGCGATAGTGCAGGCGATTAATGAAATCGGCCATGTTGCCGGTTTGCACACGATTGCGGAATTTGTTGAGAATGAAAAAACGCTCGAAAGCCTGCGTGGTATCGGTGTTGATTTCGTGCAGGGCTATTGTATTGCTCATCCGCAGACAGTGCATGCGCGAGTTCCTGTCTAACCCGGTAGTACGGCAGACGAAGGTGTGCAGTCATGAGTGACTGGTGCTCCTTTAGTCGTACGTAAAGGATGAGCTGACGTGACAAGCTGTTTGCAATGTCATTCAAGTCATCTGCTGGTTAACCTGATTATTTACATGGATAATGTCTGGTGTTTTGCTCTGTTGTTTTTTAGTGGTGATGACGTCTGTGGCGGCATCGGCTGTTTGCTGCTCATTGTTGGCAATTAAAAAAATACCCTTTTTGCGCATTTTAGTATCACGTAAGTTTTCTATTTGTCGTGATAAGAAGCCATGTTTTTTTCTAAATCATAAATAAAGAATAAAGAATCAATAAATATTATTTTTTAAAATAATGATAGGCTGCTAATGTGTATTTCACGTGCTCCCCACGTGGATTGTTACCAAGTCCTGACGAAAAGCCGTAGCGCCCCCATCGCTGCGGCTTTTTGTTTCAGCTTATTTTTGTTGCTGAGTTCCCCACATATAAATTCGTAGTTCCGCACTAACCGTAGTGTGTGAGCGTATACCCAATTAAAATGCTCAAAAAGCTTTGAACATTTTCGTGTGACAGGTAATATACCCGCATACCCCAGATTAGGGAGGGGGGGAAAGTGTTTGCCCTGACGAGTTCAGGGCATACGCTTTTTTAAGTACGCGGCTGATGGCTCTTCAGTTCATCACCTTTTCTTCTTCTACGTATAGCCTTCAAAGTTTGCTAGTTGATTGACGCCGACTTTATACGCCAGCTTTTGATCAGGAATTTTCTGGCTTTCCAGAATTGATCGGCTGGGTTACCGTATTGCCATGAGGTTTACAGTATTACCCTGCACGGACGATGTTGATTGCGTGCAGGAATAATTGACAGCAAATGACAACCCGGGAATCTGCCAAGCAATGACCTCGATCAGTACAGAAGACATCCTGAAGTCAGCTTACGCACTGCTTGACGGCGCCGTGCTGTCATACAAGGGCGAGCCAACAGGTACCGCTGCAGCGCTGGATGAACGTGTTGCTGCACCGAATTATGAAGAATGTTTTGTGCGTGATTTTGTGCCCAGTGCGTTGGTATTTTTATGTGATGGAAAGCCGGAAATCGTACGCAATTTCCTGAAAATGGTTGTCAGCCTACGTCATCAGCAATCCGTTATGGAAGGTCATGAACGTGCGTTGGGCCTGATGCCGGCCAGTTTTCGTGTGCCGGGTGAGCAGGATAAAGACAGTATGCCTACTGCTGATTTTGGCGAATTGGCTATTGGCCGGGTGGCACCTGTGGACTCAGCGATGTGGTGGGTGATTCTGTTGCGCAGTTATGTATTGGTGACCGGTGATGTTGCGCTGGCCCATAGTAAAGAATTTCAGGAAAGCATGCGCTTTACCCTGGATCTGTATCTGAAAGAAAGCTTTGAAACCTCGCCTGCCATGCTGGTACCGGATGCTTCGTTTATGATTGACCGACGCATGGGAGTATATGGTCACCCACTGGAAATTCAGGCCTTGCTGTATGGCATGTTAAGCACGGCTCAGGAGTTATTACTGCCCACACCGGAAAATGAACGCCTGCTGTCTAATAGCAAAAAGCGCATGCAAACCCTGCGTTCTTATGTGCGCATCTATTATTGGCTGGATTCTCAGCGTCTGAATGAAATCCACCGTTTTCGATCCGAAGAATTTGGTGAAGATGCTGCCAATCATCTGAATATTTACCCCGAAACCATCCCGCCCTGGATGGATGGCTGGTTGCCGCCCAACAGTGGTTATCTGGTGGGAAACCTGGGCGTGGGGCGTATGGATTTTCGGCTGTTTTCATTCGGTAACCTGCTGGCGATTATGTTTGGTCTGGCTACCGATAAGCAGGCCGAGAACATCATGAACCTGTATGACGCACGTTGGGATGAGCTGGTGGGCGAAATGCCATTGAAAATTGTTTATCCTGCACTGGATGGTGACAAATGGCGTTACACCACCGGCAGTGACCCTAAAAACGTGCCCTGGTCATATCACAATGGCGGCAGTTGGCCGTGTTTGATCTGGGCATTTGTGGGGGCCGCAGTACGCACCGGGCGGCATGATCTTGCGCGAAAAGTAATGACGCAATCCATGGAAAGGTTATATCGTGATCAGTGGCCGGAATATTATGACGGAAAGAACGGTAGCCTGATTGGACGACGCTCCAACATAAAACAAACCTGGTCAGCCAGCGCAGTGATTTTAGGCCATCAATTTCTGGAAGACCCAGATGCCTTGGCGGTGTTTGAATCCATCAACTTTTGAAACAGACAAAAGAAACCACCGTGCCATCACTCATAAACTTGGACCAACTTAATTTCCCCAAGGCATCTCCTCAGGCGGCCAAAGTACTCAGTTATTTATCGAACGAAGATCCAGACATGGACGAAGTGGATAGTATCATTATGCAAGACCCGGTACTCGCAGGTACCTTGCTGCGTTATGCTAATTCGCCATTATACCGGCGTGGCGGTGAAATCAGTAACGTACCCGCAGCAACACGGATGATTGGTATAAAGAATGTGCGCAGTGCAGTGGTAATGACCACCTTGCGTGCAACCTGTCCCGCAGAAAGTGAGCTCACAACAAACATTTTGCAACATTCGCTGGGCATTGCCGCATTATGTAAATTGATTGCTAAAAAAAGCTGTCCGACAGCGGCAGATGATCTGGAATTACTGGGACTGATTCATGACATTGGCATGGTGGTGCTGGCATGCAATGTGGAAGCTGAATACCAGCTATTATTGGCGCGCGCCCAGGCTGAGAACATTGCTGTGGATAAGCTGGAAAAAATTGAATTTGGTTTTACTCATGACCAGATTGCTGCCAGAGCCTTGCACGAATTTCGATTACCAAAGCGGCATGAAACCGTATTAACCCATTTTCATCAACCACCCGATGAAAATGAAACGGATGAAGCGCTAAAAAAAGAACGTGCAGTGCTGGTGTTAGCGCATCGGCTGTTATTCGACATGCGCGGTGATGCTGCCGGTAATGAAACGTTTTTTGAATCAACTGACGAACTCATGCGCATTTTAAACCTCGATGAAGCTGCATTAGAGACTGTTATTGAGCAGGCTCTGGCACATTTTGCTGATTTTGCGGGATAATCCTCTACGTATCCTTCGTCTTTTTATCCCTTTTCGTTTTGGTGTTTCCCGATTATGGCTTTGATTAAATTCGATAATGTCTCCCTGGCTTTTGGGCATGTTGCCTTGCTTGACAAGGTTAACTTGCAAATTGACCCGGGTGAACGGGTTTGTCTACTGGGCCGGAATGGCACCGGTAAATCTACCTTGATGCAAGTTTTACGGGGCACGACCAGCCCGGATGATGGCAATGTGTGGCGCCAGCAAAATATACGCATTGCTTGGCTCGCGCAGGAAGTACCCACAGATCAAGCGCAATCCGTGTTTGATGTGATTACCGCCGGGCTTAAAGGTGTGGGTGCCTTGCTGGCGGAATATCATCATGTCGTCTTGTCGCTCGAAAGTGATGCCTCACCCGCCGTGCTGGAACGTCTTGCTGAATTACAGAGCAAGCTGGAAGCCGAAGATGGCTGGCGTCTGGAGCAAAAAGTCGAAGATGTGATTTCACGCTTGGAACTGCCAGCCGATAAACTGCTGTCGGAGTTATCGGGCGGGCTCAAGCGGCGAGTCATGTTGGCGCAAGCCCTGGTGACTGAACCGGATTTGTTGTTGTTGGACGAACCCACCAATCATCTCGATCTGGCCGGTATTCAATGGTTGGAAGATTTTTTACTGAGCTGGAATGGTAGCGTTTTGTTTATCACCCATGACCGAGCTTTCCTGCAAAATCTGGCCACGCGTATTGTGGAACTGGATCGCGGTAATTTGAGTTCATGGCCGGGTGACTACAAAAATTACCTGCAAAAGAAAGAGGAAGCTCTGGCCATAGAAGCCGACCACAACGCCAAATTTGATAAACGGTTAGCGCAGGAAGAAGTGTGGATACGTCAAGGCATCAAGGCGCGACGCACCCGTAACGAAGGCCGAGTGAGAGCGCTGAAAGCCATGCGTCGTGAATACAGTGATCGACGCAAGGTGCAAGGCACAGTCAGCCTTAACCTGGAAAATGCCGAGCGTTCCGGCAAGCTAGTGGTGGAAGTGGAAAATGCCAGTGTGGGTTACGACGGTTCCACCATCGTGCGTGATTTTTCCACACGTATTCAGCGTGGTGATCGCATTGGTATTATCGGTCCCAATGGGGCGGGAAAAACCACGTTACTGAAATTATTGCTGGGAGAACTGGAGCCATCTCAAGGTACGGTGCAACTTGGCACGAAGCTGGAAATTGCTTATTTCGACCAGCAGCGTGCAGTGCTTGACCCGGAAAAAACGGTGATGGACAACTTGAATTCCGGTAGTGATATGGTAACGATTAATGGCCGCGAAAAACATGCGATCAGTTATTTGCAGGATTTTTTGTTTCCACCACAACGGGTGCGTTCGCCGGTATCATCGCTTTCCGGAGGAGAACGTAATCGCTTATTATTGGCGCGCCTGTTTACGCAGCCGGCCAACTTGTTGGTAATGGATGAACCGACCAATGACCTTGACGTGGAAACCCTGGAATTGCTGGAAGAATTACTGTGTGAATACAAAGGCACACTATTGTTAGTTAGCCATGATCGTGCCTTTCTTGACAATGTGGTGACCCGCACTTTGGTATTTGAGGGGCAGGGTAGAGTGAATGATTATGTGGGAGGGTACGATGACTGGTTGCGCCAGCGACAACAGTCAGGTTTACAACATGCGGCTAAAACGAAAAACTCTAGGTCGGAGGAGGAAATCGAGGCAGAAAAAAAACCAACGATAGCCAGAGTAAAAAAACTCAGCTACAAGGCTCAGCGGGAACTGGATGGCCTACCGGCACGCCTTGAGTCGTTGGAAACAGAGCAAAATAGTTTACAAGCACAGATTGCCGCACCCGAATTTTACCAGCAGGATAAAGACGAAGTCGCCAAAACGCTGGCGAGGCTTGAACGAGTGGGTAATGAGCTTGAACAGTGTTTTGCGCGTTGGGAAGAGCTGGAATCCGAGGAAGCGGACTGATTGCGGCAAAATTTCCTCAGCTTGTGGTTAATAGTGAGCACAACACCTGGAAACAAGTGTAATGCCATCCTCCTAGTCCTTGTCCCTGTGAGAAATCCCCATTATGCTTAGCGCTGCTGGTAAGCCGCATACTTCAATAACAGGGTAAATCGATACGATGGGCCGTCATTTTTCTGTCAAGGATTTTTCTTTATTCTCATTTCTTGTTGTGCTGATGATGATCATGTTGATGTCCATGTACATGGTCGATCGGCAATGGAGTAAAATGGCTCAGATGGAGCGTTTGATGGACGAACAAGCCAAAGATCTGAGACAAATGCAAGGGATGGTACGCAATATTGAGAAAGACCTGCGTAAAGGCCAGGTTGTTGTTGCTTCTGCGTCTCAAAATACGAGTATAAAAGCAAGCACTGATACCCCCCCCTCTGATGCGTTTCGCCGCGCTATCTCAGCAACACATCAAGATGATTACCAAGAAGGGGATTGGTATGTGCAATCCATTGCCACAGGGCTAAAGACCATCACACCTCTGATCTCCCAGGATATTTATTCATCGAATATTCAATCTTATATATTAGAGTCGTTATTAACACGTGACCCGGATACGTTGGAATGGGTAGGCTTAATCGCCAAAAACTGGCAGATTCATGAAGATGGCTTGACGTTTACATTTAACCTGCGTGAAGATGTTGTTTTCTCAGACGGCACTCCTCTGGAAGCTGAAGATGTTGTCTTTAGTTATCAATTCATTATGGATGAGCGTATTGCGGCACCACGCAGTCGTGCTTATATTGAGAAAATTGAGAGTGTGACGGCTCTAGACAAATTTACGGTCGAATTTAAATACAAAGAACCTTATTTTAATGCGCTGTCTCTGGCCGGTGGTATGTCGATACTGGCTAAACATTTTTATGAGCCCTATCTGGAAAAAGCCGAAGAATTTAACCAGTCCAAGGGCTTGCTGTTGGGGTCAGGGCCGTATCGTTTAGCAGACCCCAAAGGTTGGACGCCGGACCAAGGGCTGGTTGAAGTGGATCGAAACCCTCGGTATTGGGGGACGGTGCAACCTTCTTTTGATCGTCTTTTATGGAAAGTCATTGAAAATGACAGTGCTCGTTTGACGACTTTTCGTAATGGAGAGATTGACGTTTACAGTGCGCGACCCAGAGAATATCAGAATCTGTTGAAGGATGATGAGTTGATAAATCGCACTCAACATTTTGAATACATGAGTCCCTCTGCAGGCTATAGTTATATTGGCTGGAATCAGCATAGGTTAGGAAAGGCAACACGTTTTGCTGACCGACGAATCCGCCAAGCGATGACTTATCTTACCGATCGACAACGTATCATCAATGAGATTATGTTAGGTTATGGCGAGATAGCGATCAGCCCATTTAACCCAAGAAGCAATCAACATGATTCGTCACTTAACCCCAGAGACTTTGATCTGAAAAAGGCGCAAGAGCTGTTAGCCGAAGCGGGTTATCAAGACACTAACGGTGATGGCATAATAGAAGATCAAACAGGCACACCTTTTGAGTTTGAGCTGACTTATTTTCAGGGTAATGAGGATACAAAACGTATTATCCTGTTTTTAAAAGATCTCTACGCGAGTGCCGGTATTCTGATGAAACCCAAACCCACGGAATGGTCAGTGATGTTGGATTTACTCGGTAAGCGGGATTTTGATGCTATTTCTCTAGGTTGGTCCAGTGGTATAGAAACCGATATTTACCAAATGTTTCATGGTGAGCAGATAGACAATAATGGCGATAACTTTATTCATTACAAAAACCCAGAGTTGGATGAATTAATTGATCGGGCACGTGTCACCGTCGATGAGAAAAAGCGTATGCCGCTATGGCAACAGGCTGAAAATATTATGTTCCAGGACCAGCCCTATACCTTTTTGATGCGCCGTAAAACGATGGCTTTTATTGATAAGCGCATGAAGAATGTCGCTATTACCAAGCTGGGTTTAAATAGTTCGTTAGTACCTATTGAGTGGTATGTGCCGCAAACGCAACAAAAATACTCTCATTAATATAGCTTAGGAATGGACGTTGAATAACTTACACAAGTGGCATCTCTGTTTCAGCCCGTCTTCGTCCGTTCTTCAATCACAAAAGCTCGAAATAGAACCACTATTCCTGCACTTTTGTTCAATCAGAACGAACAAATACGAACTAAATCAGAGCGCCGCCACTTGTGTAAGTTATTCAATGTCCATTCCTTAACGACGTAGATGTATACCTATATCGTACGCCGGCTTTTGTTGATGATTCCTACTTTGTTGGGAATCACTTTAGTTGTTTTTGTCGTGATGGCCTCGGCTCCAGGTGGTATTAGTGCACAAAGTCTGGTCGAAGGTCAGAACCTGGAGCCGCAAGCCAAAAAGGCACTGGAAGATTATTATAATAAACTCTATGGCCTGGATTCTCCTGCACCGATTCAATATTTACGATGGCTGAATAACGTCTCTCCCGTAGGTTTCACTTTCGATGAAGCAGGGAATCTGGAAGGTTTTTCCTTTAAAGGTTCCGATCTGGGTAAGAGTTTTCGCTACGGACGGCCTGTGACGGATTTGATTGCTGAAAGAGTCCCGATTACCGCGTTGCTGAATATTATTTCCATACCCATTATCTATATTATTGCTGTTGCTATTGGTGTGCGTGCTGCCACGCAAAGAGGGCAGTCTTTTGATGTTGGCTCCAGCGCCATGATGTTGGGTTTATGGTCGATTCCCACCATGCTGACCGGTGTGTTGTTGATTGGTTTTTTTGCCAGTGACCAGTATTGGCATTGGTTTCCTACATCAGGCCTTAACGACAGAGTGGCCCTGGATATGGTGTTTTTGCCGCATTGGGGTTCGTTGTCAGACATCCTCATTCTAATTTTTTCTGTCTTGTTTGCAACGGCATTCTTTATTTGGATGAGTCGCTGGAGCAAACCTTACACACGGGCAGCTTGTTTTGCGGTTATCGGTTTGATTGCAGGCTTTTTTATGGCAGATGCTTTGCCGGAAAAAGAGCAAGGGCTGATAACCTACCTGATGATAGTTTCTCTTGCCGCAGCTTTGTTTGGTGCCGTGGCTTATGCACAATATTCGGTGCTGCGAATCTTTTTTATGGGCTTGGTGGGGTTAGGCATCGGTTTTATTATCGCGTCTTATTTTCAGGAAGGACCGTTTGTCCGAGGGTTTTTGCTTGATCGCGCATGGCATCTTGTCCTGCCCATTATTTGTTTAACTTATGGCGGTTTTGCATTTTTATCAAAATTAACGCGTACCGCCATGTTGGAAAACTTACTTTCCGATTATGCGCGAACCGCCAGGGCCAAAGGCGTCAGTGACAACGATGTACTGTGGCGACACGTTTTTCGTAATAGTTTGCTGCCCTTGATTACGGTTTCTGCCAGCCTTCTGCCGAGTTTGCTAGGCGGTTCAGTGATTGTTGAGAGTATTTTCAGCATCGATGGCATGGGTAAGCTAGCGGTTGAAGCGGTGAAAGGTCGAGATCGGGAACTGGTTTTGTCGATTACATTGATCAGTGGTTTATTAACACTGTTAAGCTATTTGATCGCAGATCTTTGTTATGCCATTGCAGACCCGAGAGTGAGCTATGAGTAGTGCTGATACACCAGCCGCAAGACCTGCTGGAGCGAGTTACGGCAAAAAAATTATACGTGATGTGTTTTCTCGTCTTGGCGCAAAATTAGGCCTCACCTGGATTGCCATCATTGCCTTTGTTGCTGTTTTTGCCCCATTTTTAGCGAACTCACATCCTTTATTATTAAGCACTAATGGTGAAGTGAGCAGTCCTGCGCTGAGTTTTTTAACATCAGGTGATGTGACAGTGTTGGGTGTTTTTATTTGTGTTGTTGCGCTCTATTTTTTCCATTTATCCTTCACAAAAAATGTTGTTATCTTGGCTATAGTTGGCGGTAGCATTGCATTGTTGAGTGTTATTTTTGTTAATCCGCCCCAGCTTACTGTTTATGAGCAGTATCGTGTCAACGAAACGGCTGCGAATTATGACTGGGTTATTCGTGCGCCGATTCCCTATTCACCCAAAGATTATATACGCGAACAAGGCGATACAGGGTTGGAAGCCCCGTTAAGTAATGAGCATCGTAGTCATCTTATGGGCACTGAAGAGAATGGAGCCGATGTGCTGAGCCGGATGATACATGCCTCACGCATTGCGTTGGCCATTGGTTTTATTGCGACAGGGATTGCCCTGTTTATTGGCGTTATTTTAGGTGGTTTGATGGGGTATTTTTCCGGCATAGTGGATATGATCGGCATGCGGTTGGTCGAGATCTTTGAAGCTGTACCCACCTTATTTCTATTGCTGATTTTTGTTGCCTTTTTTGAACGTAGTTTATACGTCATGATGATCATCATTGGTATAACCGGTTGGCCGGGTTATGCCCGGTATGTTCGTGCTGAATTTCTGCGCTTACGGCAGCAGGAGTTTGTGCAGGCTGCCATTGTTTGTGGATTGCCGCTGCGGTCTGTTTTGTTTCGTCATATGTTGCCCAATGGTATGGCACCGATTCTGGTTGCGGCCAGTTTTGGTGTGGCTTCGGCCATTCTTGCAGAAGCGACGTTGAGCTTTCTGGGGTTAGGGTTGGTCGATAATCCTTCATGGGGACAGATGCTAAATCAGTCCGTACAATCCTCTACCTTTAACTGGTGGATGGCGGCTTTTCCAGGGGGCGCGATATTTTTGACAGTATTTGCCTATAACCTAATTGGTGAATCGATGCGTGATGCTATTGATCCTCATCTGAAACGTAAATCCTGAATAATGTTATTAACCGTCAAAAATTTAAAAACGTATTTAAGTTCCGGTACGGAAGTGGTTCAGGCCGTTGATGGTATTTCCTTTAATATCAAGAAAGGTGAAACATTCTGCCTGGTAGGAGAATCAGGTAGCGGTAAATCGATTACCGCGCTCTCAATTATTCAGCTCATTCCTAAAGAAATTTGTCATCATCCTGCGGGTCAGATCTGGTTTGATTATCGGCATAACGATGGCACGAAGGAACAGGTCAATATGCTGGATTTGGCCGGACATTCTCAACGTGACATTCGTGGTGCTCGTATCGCGATGATTTTTCAAGAACCCATGACCTCACTGAACCCTGTTTACACGATAGGGGATCAGATTATTGAGGCATTACAACTCCACTGGCCAGAGTTGGATTACGATAGCGCGAAACAACGTGCTATTGAAGCCTTGGCACAAGTGCGAATTTCAGATCCAGAACAGCGTGTAGATGAATATCCTCATCGTTTATCTGGCGGGCAACGCCAACGAGTGATGATTGCGATGGCAATGGCTTGTGAGCCTGATCTGTTGATTGCTGATGAACCAACAACGGCACTGGATGTTACCGTACAAGCGGAAATTCTACGCTTGATGAAAGAACTTCAGGAACGCAGAGGCATGGGGATTTTGTTTATTACCCATGACTTTGGCGTCGTTGCAAAAATGGCACACAATGTGGCGGTGATGCGTAATGGACTTATTGTCGAGGCGGGCAGTTTGCAGCAGATTCTAAGGCAGCCCAAGCATGACTATACCAAAGAACTTCTGGCGGCTTTACCCGAGAACATGATTCGTACACGTACCGAGTCTGGAGAAGGGAATCGACAAACGCAAGCTGTGATAAAAAACAAGCCCATACTTGTCACAAAAGACTTAAAGGTGCATTTTCCTGTTAAAAAAGGTCTATGGGCACGGACGGCAAGTTATGTAAAAGCAGTAGATGATATTGATTTAACCATCTGTGAAGGTGAAATTGTTGCCCTGGTGGGTGAGTCCGGTTGTGGTAAAACGACGTTAGGTCGGGCATTGTTGCGTTTAATCGAACCTACAAACGGGACGATTTGTTTTGCGGGCACGAATATTGTGCCGCTAAAGCGTCGTGAAATGCAGCCGTTTCGGACGCAAATGCAAATGATTTTTCAAGACCCAATGTCGTCATTGAACCCTCGATTGAATATTGCGACAACCCTGACTGAACCGATGGCGGTACACGGCATTGGCTCAAATCAGGAAGAGCGTCTTGAACTGGCGCGACAGATGTTAATACGCGTACAACTGTCCGACTCTTACTTGTGGCGTTATCCGCATGAATTTTCTGGTGGGCAACGTCAGCGAATTGGCATTGCTCGCGCCTTGGTTCTCGACCCCAAATTTATTGTTTGTGATGAAGTGACCAGTGCCCTTGATGTGTCTGTGCAATCGGAGATCCTGCAAATGTTATTGGACCTGCGCGCTGAACGACAGCTTTCATTGCTCTTTATTACTCATGATATTGGTGTTGTGGAATATGTCAGCGATCGAATGCTTGTAATGAATGATGGGAAAATAGTTGAACAGGGTTTAACAGATGATATTTGTCATGCCCCACAAGAAGCGTATACGCAGCAATTATTAGCAGCGGTACCCAGGTTGTATGGATGAGACCCAGAGTAATCTCCAGAGGGCATATGCCATGCCGCATTATTGACGCAGAGTGCGAAGAGAAAACCATGATGGTAAACTAGCCGCCATTCACCAAAGCAAACCGGGGTAATCATGGCGGGACACAGTAAATGGGCTAATATCAAACACCGCAAAGCCGCTCAGGATGCCAAACGCGGTAAAATTTTTACCAAACTGATCCGTGAAATTGTGGTTGCGGCCCGTACGGGAGGACCGGATTCAGACAGTAACCCACGCCTGCGTGATGCCGTGAGCAAGGCATTGTCCGCCAATATGAAAAAGGACACCGTGGAAAATGCCATTAAACGAGGGGCTGGTGCTGGTGAAGGCGAAAACTACGATGAAATTCGTTACGAAGGGTATGGTCCCAATGGCGTAGCGGTGATGGTGGACTGCCTCACTGACAACCGTAATCGTACCGTTTCTGAGGTGCGTCACGCTTTTACCAAGAGTGGCGGCAACCTGGGCACTGATGGCTCTGTGGCTTATTTATTCACCAAGATTGGCATTATTAACTACGCAGCCGGTGCGGATGAAGACGCCATTATGGAAGCTGCATTGGAAGCTGGTGCGGATGATATCGTGACGAATGATGATAGCAGTATCGACGTACTTACTCCCTGGGAAGAACTAGTACCCGTGAAAGAGGCGATGATCGCTGCGGGATACGAGCCTGACAATGCCGATGTCACTCAGCAGGCCGCAACCTCGGTGGATCTGGATCTGGAAGATGCAGAAAAAGTGATGCGTCTCATCGACATGCTGGAAGACCTCGACGATGTGCAAAACGTATTTACCAACGCCGACTTTTCTGATGAAGTGATGGAAAAGCTAGCGGGGTGAAAGAGTAAAGATGAAAATGAAAAAAGAAGTCGATACACGAATAAAGGGAGCGAATGAAAGAAATAGGCATCACCAGTCTTTACCGCTGAATCGCTGTTTTTACCTTTTCACTTTACCCCTTCCCCTGTAGTGATGCGCATTCTCGGCATTGATCCTGGCTCCCGTTTTACCGGTTTTGGTGTTATCGAAAGTGACGGCCGTAGCGCACATTACATCACCAGCGGGTTCATTCGTGTGACCGGTGAAACCTGGGCGGAACGCCTTGGCGTGATTTTTGAGGGAGTGACTGAATTGGTGCAGACCCACCAGCCTCACGAAATGTCCATCGAAAAAGTGTTTATGCATCGTAATGCGGATTCGGCACTTAAATTGGGGCAGGCGCGCGGTGCGGCTATTTGCGCAGTGATTACCCGTGATGTACCCGTGCATGAATATACCCCCGCTGAAATAAAACAGTCCGTGGTGGGCAAAGGCAATGCTGGCAAAGAACAGGTACAGCATATGGTGCGGGTGTTACTTAACCTGCCGGGAAATCCACAGGCTGATGCCGCAGATGCGCTGGCGGCAGCGTTGTGTCACGGTAATACTCAGCTTGTTGCAAAACAATTGGCGATATCGCTTAAAATGCAGCTGGATAAAAAATAACCCGATTTTGTAAAAAATGGAAAAAATATGATTGGCCGATTACGCGGTATTTTGCTTGAGAAACAGCCTCCCCAATTATTATTAGATGTGAGTGGTGTAGGCTATGAAATTTCTGCCCCCATGACCACGTTTTATGAGTTACCCGAAACCGGCAACGAAGTCACCCTGCACACACATCTTACCGTACGCGAAGATGCCCATGTGTTGTATGGTTTTCTGCGCGAACAGGATCGTTTGCTGTTTCGTACCTTAATCAAGGTTTCCGGTGTCGGCCCCAAACTGGCGCTAGCCATTCTTTCCGGCATGTCGGCGGATGAGTTTGCGGGCTGTGTGCAAAATGGCGACTCAGCTTTGCTCACCCGGTTGCCCGGTGTGGGTAAAAAGACCGCCGAACGCCTGGTGGTGGAACTGAAAGATCGTCTCAAAGATTGGCAAGGTGCAATGCTGACAACAGCGGAGGCTTCGACAAGCCGTGCTGTTCCTGCCAGCGATGCACTAAAAGATGCAGTCAGCGCACTGGTGTCACTGGGTTACAAACCGCAGGAAGCAAGTCGCATGGTGAGTCAATTGGAAAGCGACGGTTTGGCCAGTGAAGAATTAATTCGTCTGGCGTTGAAAGCTGCGGCACAATAGTTTCAATTTGAGAGGAGGTTGTTTATGTTGCAATCGGTATTCACGAAACAGATATATTTTGCCCTGTTGGTTCTTTTGTTGTTAACGGCCTGCAAGACTATCGAACCTACTAAGTTGCGAGATTATTCCAGTGGCATCCATGTTGCAGTGGCTGCCAGTACAACAAACCCAGCTTATAATATTACGGAAACGGTAGGAGTTGCGGGTTCTGGTTATGCCTATTTGCTTGAAAAAACCAATAAGCGCTGGCAAGTACTGTATGACTCTTTTGATGCAAAGGCCTTTGCAAAACCAATGGGCAATGTGCGTGAAGTGCCCGCCGATAGCGAAGTATTGTGGACGGATGGCATTAATGTGGTCGTTTATTTTAGTACTGAGCCATTGGTTTTCAGCAGGACAGATGGTTCCTTTGCATGCCCGAAAGATAAGGAAAATCCCAGCCACCGAGCCTGTCGTAGCGGATTGAGCAAAGCCAAAAGCCTGTTTGGTGGTTTGAGCACGAAAAATACAAACCGACCCTTTGTGTTGGACTTTAGCGAGATCAGACGGGCCGTGGAAGATACTGGCATTGTTGCCACTGCCAAACGACGCTTAGCGACAGAAAAATAGTTTTCTTATATTATCCATATTTTTGTAGGGCACTGTCGATATCTAAAGTGTTGAGTGTTGTTTGGAGGCATGTTGCTCTATCAAATCAAGTGTTGTAGACGCAGAGGCCGCAAAGAAAAACAGTAAAATTTTTGCATTTTTTATGCCTTTGCGGTTGTGGCATTAAATTCTCAGTGCTTTTCATTTCCACGTTTGTATGGAAGTATGATGCCATCATTCAATCTTTGTGGGTGTGATTCCCCGCAGCTTGCTGCGGGGTCATTTATTTTGGGCATATACCCGTAGCGTTTGAGATTTAGGTGTTCAGTGTGCGTCATATTCATTTCATGGCAAGACGAAATGACGAAGAATAGCGGGTCTATTGTGAGGAATTTCAACGCTGCTATGGAATGAAGAGGGCGTGCAATGAATGCCTAAATCTCAAACGCTACGGGTATATATGAACGCACCCATGAAATCAATATCATCGATGCTACGAAGAGCGCAATCGGTTGTATAATACCGTACTCTAAAGGCTCGAATCCGAGAATTATATAATGGAGAATACGAGTGGCTAAAATCAATTACACTTTTGAAAAGCACCAGAAAGAAATCGCCAAAAAGAAAAAGAAGGAAGAGAAGCGCTTGCAAAAAGCAAGGGTAGGCGATAGACAGAAGCAGGATGTCCAACCTATGTCAGGAAACGACGATAAAGCGGTAACAACCGGTGACACATAGCAACTTAATCTAAGTTAATGAATATAAATACACAAAGGAAAACACAACATGAGTACAGGTACAGTAAAGTGGTTTAATGCAGACAAGGGTTTTGGTTTCATCAGTCCAGATGATGGTGGCAAGGATTTGTTTGTTCATCATTCAGAAATCCAAGCAGGTGGTAGCTATGCAACACTCAGTGATGGTCAGAAAGTGGAATATGAAGTCGGTCAAGGCGAGAAAGGGCCGTGTGCAAACAAGGTTGTGCCAGTTTGATTGATTTGCTCATATTAGCGTGCTTAAGAATCGACACATAACAAGCGCGTTTGAGAGGAGAAAAAGTAAGGGGACACAAATAGTTAATAGATATGTTCGATTAAATTAAATGTTGTGTCCCCAAAACTTAAGGTACTCTCAGTATATCCCAGGAATCAATCGATAGCGCACGCGTCGTGTATAGTCTCGATAGCCCGGCAACTCTTCCTGTAAAGTCTGGTCTTCAAGTACGGTTCTAATCACCGTGATGATTGATGCCACCGCCGCAGGAATCAGTGTCCATATCGAGCCCAGAGCAAGAACAATACCGAACAGTGCAAGAATATTTCCGGCATAACCCGGATGCCGCACAAACCGGTACGGGCCACTGTCACACACCACATGCCCTCGATCCGTCTGAATGCGCACCACGCTGGAGAAAAAGCGATTCTCTGTCAATGCCCATGCAGCGAAAGCGTATCCGAGCGAGATCAAAATGAAGCCAATCACGATGAGCCATAGCGGAAATTCGGAGGACCAGTTATAGCGGTGGTCCAGCCCTGCTACAATGACCATAGGAAACACGACACTCACCGCCATCAGTGGAGCAAGCACTTTGTCCCAGGCTTTTGCGTTTTGGATATTTTCAATATTTTGTCTTTCGGCTGTTAATCCGGGATGTCGTTGTTCCGCCCACATGCGCCCACCAATACCAGCGGCCAAGATCAGCATGGAATATAGCCACGCCTGCCACCAGCCGAGGTCCCCACCGCATATGAATAAAATCAGCGGGATTAGGAGATACACCACAACTAATCTGATCCACTGGCGAGGGGATACTGTTTGAGCAGCCTCTTTATTAACCGTCTTTGCTGACATGTCATTCCCCAAAATAAAATGGATTTGAGTGTGTGCCTAACGTTTGAGGTAACCAGCGGCATATCTAAGGGGTGTAGATCAACCACTGACAAGAAATAGAAAAAAACCCAAACCGGATTCCAGAATAATTAGCATCAAAGGGGTATAAGTACCCAACCAATAACAATTTAACGAAAAAATGGGGTATGGGATAATACTGCTTATTTAAAGGGTGATATCTCTTCGCGATTTATGTACGGAAACTCACTAGCGAAGAAAGAGCGTACTCCTACCCATGCTCATCTCTCTGTGTATTCACACCCCACCAACCCCCCTGGTTCCCACGGTCCTCCGTGGGAATCCATACGCCGCTTCACACGTACCTACGGTATGCATTCCCACGCGGAGCATGGGAACGAGAAAATATTGATCCTGGATGTCACCACTAGTCTATTCCACAGACGTGGATTCAATCGTCGTTTTACACCCTATTTGTGGCATATTTCCCACTTTCCGCCGTTAGTTTATACAACAGTAGGCAACTTATTGGGCCGGAAAACGTAAAATATCTGTCAGTGGCTGATCTACACCCCATCTAAGGGGTCCATCTAAGGGGTCCATCTAAGGGGTCCATCTAAGGGGTCGGTCCATCTAAGGGGTCAGGTGTTGAAATGCCAGTTATTAAACTTAGGGTCCATCTAAGGGGTCAGGTGTTGAAATGCCAGTTATTAAACTTATGCTCCATAGCTGCTAAAAAAATCCTGATATCATTAACTGTATTAATTGCTATCATCTAGGACGGTTGGTTTTTGTACATATAGCTTTAGAATTTACCATTTTCATTTTTCCATTCGCTTCGGGGTGGTATTGACTCAATAGTATCCCAGTGTTCAACTAATATTCCGCTATCAATTCGATATAGATCATAGATAGCTGAATGTTTATTGCTATAGTAACCTTCACACACGGTTAGAACAAAATTACCTTCTGCTAGTACCCTATGTTTTTTTTCATAACGGAGTTTACCTTCATTGTTTAATACATCGATAATCGATGATTTTCCATCAGACATAAACGGATTATGTTGTGTGAATTGGTCATCATTTATATAGGAACTTATTTTTGAAAAATTCCTATCTATTAGAATGTCATTAACGTATGAACTAGCGATCTGTCTATTTTCTTCAGTCTTTTCGAGATCCTTAACTTCAGTTGGACCACTGACCATAGTATGGTTTGAATCATTAGGCTCATGTCGCAATTGGATATTATCCCAATGCTCTACAGTCATATCATCTTCAAACCTAAATACTTCAAATCCAATATTTGATTGAGAAAAATCATACTCAGTATGAGCGAACACATAGTCTCCATCTTCAAATATTCGAACAATATTCACCCGAGGGGATGTCAACGACAATCGTTTAAAAAGTTTAGCTAAACCTTCCCGACCTTCGTATGTTTGAGGGTTATGTTGTATGTATTTTTCAGGATTGATTGCCTCAACTGATGATGGATCACCAGTTTCTATACCTTTCAATAAGGTAAATATTCGATTTTTTATTATTGATTCCAAAGTGGTATATTTCCTTTTTTTGTAGGCCTAACATTTTGATCCGACTGCATGCGATTGTTAGGGAATTGGCTCATGGCTTGACTCGAATCTTGCCCAGAATTTCAATCTCGCCGTCTTCGGCCACGGTACCTATCAGAAGCTCACCAATCTCCATTAATTCCATCGTCAATGAGTCAATATTGGGGCGATGATTCACGAATGCTATCGGTATGTTACCGCGATACATGCTAAGTAGTTCAACTGCTTTAGCCTGAAAAGAATCCTGATAGTGCGTATCCTCGGGAGATTGTTGCCTTAACTCTGGATCAGTTACGTATTCTCCAAAAGCTATCTCTGCCGTTTCGGTGCACCGACACATAGGGGAGCTAATGACTTTTGGTTTGATGCCGTGCTTCATAAATTCGGCTCCAATTTTTTTTGCGTGGACCTTGCCTTCATGAGTCAATGTGCTTTCCCCATTGCATTTTCCGGTTGCATCCCAGTTCAGCATATTAATCCCATCACGATTACCACTTGATTCCACATTTCGCATGAGAACGATCATATTTGGATCTTGTTTCAATTTTCGCCATAACGATTCGTCTGCACCCACTGATGAGACGATTAAAGAAAGACATAGTAACCAGATGATACGCATTCTTATTTCCTAACGCCTAAATAACCTGGGATTTTGAGTTGCGGGCTGCTTTTTAGGTCGTAACTCAAAATTGTCAGTATTAATTTTTTTGTGTACGCCCAGCATGGGCATGAACTAATGAGGTGAAAGTCCTCTGTAGGAAGATCACCGTCGAAAACCCTGCTGTTAGTAGACGATAACGACTAGCGAATGGCAAGGGCCAATCCGTGAGGAGCGGTCTGAAGGAAGCCGGACGCAAATCTGCGAGCTGATGAACAAGAACATCATATGAGGCGTAGGCTGAAGGCGAGATGGCACAAGACATCGAAGCCATGTGATCTAACGGCCACCGTAAATGATGCAGCAGTGCAGGGAAAGTTCATGCTCTTATCTGGGGAGATCTGCTTAACAAGCGATCGGTAGATAACCAGTGAGGCCACTGGTCGACCAAGCCTTGGCTTCTCAGCTTCCATCGACTGAGAAGAGCGAATAGATGGAAACCGATAGCGCTGATGGAAGCAATTCTGTTGGTGATTAAGCAGAAGTCAGCAGACGGCATAGTAGCCAAATGCCCATCGTAATGGATGGGACACGGTGAAGGCCTGAACCTGAAGATCAATGAGGAGTCTGTGCAGCTCAACTACCCCATGCCCGACCGGGTTAAGGGGCGTTGGCGCAAAAGCAGCAGCCAGCATTGAAGCAAGTCGGAGTTAATCGGCCAGCTTGTCTTAAACGTCTTTGGGAAACGCCCTGTGCGGAGCCGCATGCAGGGTGTTGTGGGGGCTGGAGGTTAGAGACCTCCGGCTACCCGATTAGCTGCTTTACATTGCACAATAAACACCTACTAAATCTCCTCTTACACCAATAGATACAAGTTGATTGTTATTTTTTTGAGCTAAGCCGAATTCTTTAGTTTCTGCTTCATACCACTGATAATAACTACCATCTTTCGCTATTATCCAATAATTTGCATATTCGTCATTTTTTGAATTTATTTGCTCGTATGTGTCTTTAAGCAATATTTTTTCAAGATACGGTTCGACTAATGCTGCTTTTAGCTTTGGTATGTAAGACATAACTTTCTCATTAGACCAAGGTACTCCGAGAGTACTACCTTCTTTGGGTTGTGTGGCTTTGTAACCACTCAACTCCGTTTCTATTAGTTCTTTAATTTCGTCACTATTCATTGTTTATGGCAGCTAACGCTAGCAATAACCGGCATTTTGTAGCCGTGTTTTTCTTGTGCTAGGCTCTTTTAGCACAAAAAAACACTGCGGAAAAATGTCCGAGTTTATTGCCATTGTTAGGCTTGTTTATAATTCTCCATCGATACAAAATTCACTATTACTTTTTGGCACCATATAGCTTATTGGGAGTTCAAATTTTCCTGATATAGTTTCAAGCATTGAGTGATGCTTTGTTTTTTTTGCACCAAGAATAATCTGGGTCGGCTTTACCTTATTAAGATAGGTTTCTTCAGAAAACAAGCGCCACTCTTTTTCGTAGTGCCAACATTCATCTTTTCTTTTTAGGACGCCAATATCTTGTGGCTTTACATTTCCAGAGATAACCTTTTCTGCCTCTTCAATCGAAATATCTGGTATCCCGATATAGTCAACCTCTCTTAGGTCAAACTCACGATCGTCTAAATCAAATTGGAGCGCTATTCCTGAGAATCCATCAGCATAATGCGCCCACATTAATTGGTTTTCAATATTCTTGACAAAGCAGGTAAAACGTTGGCTGTCGATGAGTTCTTTAAATTTTTCTATAGTGGCTAAATTGCCCTTATTTTGGGGGCCAGTAATTCTAAATTGGTTGTTCCATTGCCCTTCATTAATGTCATTCATATTATCTCTGGTCGAAAGGTATATTCGCTCATTGATAATCATATCCAGAGCGTAAAACAACCCTTCGCCACTAAGAGATTTAAATTTGTATAATTCCACTACGCCCCCTTCAAAAGCCTAACGTTTGAACTCAGCCGCGCCGGTTTTTGCGTCGGCTGGAGTGACTTGTGTACGCCCAGCATGGGCATGAACTAATGAGGTGAAAGTCCTCTGTAGGAAGATCACCGTCGAAAACCATGTTGTTAGTAGACGATAACGACTAGCGAAAGGCAAGGGCAACTCCGTGAGGG
>Ga0316202_10000448_pt1 | contig 46263 bp, 39 predicted proteins | sample 3monrhotite_MG_FD_204934 | JGI IMG/M metagenome (GOLD analysis project Ga0316202, IMG submission 204934) | Microbial mat bacterial communities from mineral coupon in-situ incubated in ocean water Damariscotta River, Maine, United States -... | ecosystem: Environmental > Aquatic > Marine >...
CGTCTGGACTTGATTGAAAACCTTAGCAGTTTGGGTTATTTATTACCTCTAATTACGCACTCAACGGCATGGGTTAGCCCTTCAGCTAGTTTGGCTGCAGGTTGCGTTGTTCTGGCCAATGCAGTTGTTAATGCTGAGGCTTCTATTGGCATGGGGTGTGTTATTAATACTTCGGCAGTGATAGAGCACGATTGTCACTTGGGAAATGGTATTCATGCATGTCCTAATTCAAGTTTGGGTGGTGGGGTCAACGTTGGTGACCATGCTTGGATAGGTATAGGATGTTCAGTCATTCATTGTGTGAGTATAGGGGAAAGAGTAATAATGGGGGCTGGGTCAGTGGTGACAAATGATATCGGAGAGAATGATATTACTGTTGCCGGAGTTCCAGCAAAAAGGGTTTCAAAGTGAATATAAGCAAATGGCCGGAGTTTGAGAAGGATGAGTTAGATGTTGTTCAAGATGTCTTGAAATCTGGTCGTGTTAACTATTGGACGGGCGAACAATGTAAATTATTTGAAAAAGAGTTCGCTGGTTACCATGGTTATAACCATGCTATTTCATTGGCTAATGGTACGTTGGCACTGGAGTTAGCTTTACATGCATTTGATGTTGGATCTGGAGATGAGGTTATTGTTCCTTGTCGAACATTTATTGCTACAGCAAGTGCTGTAATAGCCCGCGGAGCTACGCCTATTGTGGCAGATGTAGATGAAAACAGTGGTAATATTACTGTGGAAACGATTGAGAGTGTTAGAACATCTTATACAAAAGCTATCATACCTGTTCATTTAGCTGGATACCCTTGTGATATGGATAGCATTATGGCTTATGCAATGGAGCATGACTTACGAGTAATTGAAGATTGCGCGCAAGCTCATGGTGCTGAATATCATGGGCAAAAGGTGGGGTCCTTTGGTGATGCAGCTATTTTTTCATTTTGTCAGGATAAAATTATGACGACTGGTGGTGAAGGAGGGATGCTACTGGTGAAAGGTGAAAGTAAATGGAAAAAAGCGTGGGCCTATAAAGACCACGGAAAGAATTATGATGCAGCACATAGTGAGTTTTCAAAAGGTTTTAAATGGCTTCATGAATCATTTGGTTCGAACTACCGAATGACAGAGATGCAGGGAGCTATTGGGCGAAAGCAACTATCCAAGTTGCCACAATGGCTTGAATGCCGTAGAAAAAATGCAGAACTATTACTTGAAGGGTTATCAGATATTCCCTTAGTAAGGCTCCCTGTTGTGCCAGGTAGCTGTAAAAATGCTTATTATAAGCTATACTGTTATGTTCAAAATGAATTTTTGAACCCTGGCTGGTCGAGAGATAGGCTTATTCTTGAATTGAATGATCTGGGAGTTCCTTGTTATTCAGGTAGTTGTTCTGAAATTTATTTAGAAAAAGCTTTCTTTGACATGGGGCTACAACCAAAGGAACGTTATCCTGTCGCGAAGAAGCTTGGTGAAACAAGTTTAATGTTTTTGGTGGATCATACTATTTCAGATGAAAGCATGATGACAATGGTAAATGTTTTACGAGAAGTGTTGGGTAGAGCGAGTAAGTTAAATTTAAAAACTCCAATTGAAGTGAACTAAGTAAGATGTTTCGACACTTTGGTGCTTGTTTTGATATGAGCGGGAGAAGGTTAACAAGTATCGGAACGGATGCTCTTCTTGTGCTTTTGGTTTTTTCTTCATGGTTCTTGTTCCCTGTAATGTTGAAATTTTTAGCATATGTTGAATTTCAGGTTGGTTTTGCCTTAATTTCCATTTTTGTATTAGCCATGTTAATTCGCTACTCAGAATTAAATCAGTTGGAGTGGTTGCCTTGGCATAAATGGTTTGTTTTTTTTTGGTTGGTTTACTTATTATTTTTATTTTCAGCCTCTTTTTTTTCAGGAAGCTTATATAGTCTAAAACAATATTGTATTATCATTTATAAAGTTATATTTTTTGCAGTTTTATTGATTTATATGAAAAGAAATTTTATTATTTGGAGCTTTAGAGTTTATTCAAATTTTATGCTGTTTATAGTTATTTTAGCATCTATAGTAGCTATTGGAATAAAATTTGATTTACTGCATCCCATTCAATATTTTGCAGAAAAAGTGACTGAACATTCACAGTTTTTTGAAGTGTATTGGGGAGCATATTATGTTGTTGGTGGCCATAGAATGCAGGGGTTTTGTGAAGAATCTGGTACGTTTGCTCTAACTATATTACCTGCTTTTTTCTGGTTTATTATTGTAGAAAAACTATATGTTCGGGCATCATTTATTTTAATGGGTGTTTTCTTTAGTCATTCAACGGGCGGTTTGTGGGAGTTGATCCTTTCTCTAGGGCTTGCTATGAAGAAGAAAGTTTTTTCTAAGAATGTTTTGCGTGTTTTATTGTTGGCAACCTTTATCTTAGCAATTATTTTAAGTTTTTCTTACTTGAAAGCATTGTTTTCTAGTGATTTTGATTTTTTTCTGGATAAAATAAGGGACTTTGTATCTTTGCCAGGTCGCTTTCAGTCGATATTATCATCATACGAATACTTGTTGGTTCACCCACTGGGAACGGGGAACGCACTCGGCATGCGAACAGTGGATTATCCTATTTCTGTCGGGTATGCGAATGCTATGCTTGAAGCAGGAGTAATAGGTGGAGTTTCTTATTTATTGATGTTTGCTCTGTTGTTTTGGAAGGCCTTAAAAGTTTGTTTATCTGTAAACCTCCTACGAACAGACGGGCGGGTATACTTTGCTGTCGCTTTAACTGTAATGATTGTTCTATTGATGGGGTTTCAACGTCAGCAACCAGACTTGAGCATGTGGCATATGTGGATTTATGCTTCTTTCTTTTATTTGACTATGAAAAAGAGAGAGGCTGTTCATGTATAAGGCTTTATTGATTGTTTGTGAAAGGGCTAAATAAGCAATGTCAATTGTAGTGTTGCTAACGCACCTTACCTTTGCTTTGCTTCTTGGGTTAGTATCTTGGGGTATTACTTGGTGGATGCTGCAGCGTGTGAGGATTATGGATGTGCCTAATGCCCGTTCATCACATGAGCGGCCTACACCTCGTGGTGGTGGTGTATCTATTGTTTTGACGTTTGTCATTGGAATCATTGGGATCTTTTTATTTGCAGATCAAGCATATATTGAGCACCAATATTTTTGGGCTTTTCTTATTTCAGCAATCGTTATGTCTTTAATCTCATTTTATGATGATATAAAAAACTACCCCTTTCATATAAAATTAATAACTCATCTATTTGCAATTTTTATAGTTCTTATTTCGGGGCTTGTTATTGATGCAATGGCAATACCCTTTATTGGAGTGGTTGAGTTAGGCTGGGTGGGATATGTGCTCACATTTATATGGCTTTTAGGCCTTAGTAATGCTTATAATTTTATGGATGGTATTGACGGTTTGGCGGCTTCGACAGCAGTTATTGTATGTGCTTTTTTTGGGTGGATTACGTTTCATGAGGGAAGTCATTTTATCTATATTGTTAGTTATACGATTGTAGCAGGGGCAGGAGGTTTTTTATTTTGGAATCGCCCCCCCGCTAGAATATTTATGGGTGACATTGGTAGTGTTTTTCTTGGCTTTGTATTAGCGAGCATGGCGATTATTGCTGATCGTTATGATATGTCTCACACTTCTATTTTGGTTATGCCTCTTCTACTTTTGCACTTTATTTTTGATACGGCTTTTACTATGGGTCGACGCGCTTTAGCTGGTGAGAACATTACACAAGCTCATAGGTCACACTTGTATCAACTGCTGGTGCGAATAGGCATGAGCCATAGGCGTGTCACTTGTTTGTATGCAACATTTGCAATCTCACAAGGCGCGGCGGCGGTTTTAATGGTGAATGCTGCTGGAGAAGTAAGGCTGTTAATTTTCATTCCTTTTCTCTTGGTATATTCAGCATTAACTTATATGTTGGTGGTTGAGGCGAAGGCAAGGAACTTACTATGAGGTATGCAGTAATTTCTTTCGGTTTTTTATTTTGGCTGGTGCTGTCTGGCATGGGTGTTAGTTCTTATGTAGGCAATATTTTCTTATTTGTAATATTTTCTTTACTAGCCCTCACAATGTTTGTTCAGCATGGATAGGCCCAAAGTCATATTTTTTTATTTTCATAAGTTTTTTTTGGATGTTGGCTTTTTGGATGAAAGCATGCGTTCATATAGCTTTCGAGTTGGATTTTGGTGAATCTGTTGGAGCATTTAATGGTTCACCCCAAGGGTGGGATGATGGCCTTCTTGTAGGGATGTGGGCGATGGCAGCCGCAATATTTTTTCGCTTGGGGCAAATATATATGTTAAGGCAAAGGCGGATATCTTTAAAAGTGTATCCTGATACTATGTATGCTCCAGCATGGTATGTTAATTACGGGCGGTGGGTATGGTGCTTTAGCCTGGTGATTATTTTGTGTGTTGCGCTTGTAAATTTCACATGGGGAATATTTCAGATTGGGATGTTGCCTAATATTTTACCTTTCAAGCTTAATGCACTGATTGCAGCAGCACTAAACTTATTGTTTCCATTATGGATGGCTACATTAATTTGGTGGGATGTATGCTTAAAGAAACCCTTTCTATTACGTTTTATTGGCGCTGTTTTTGAGGCTATAATTGGTTCAGTTTCGATTTTAAGCCGTGGAGCCTATGTTTACCATACATTGCATTACCTTGTGAGTTCTAGCTTGAATTGGAAAGCATTACACTTATCTAGGCTGGGGTACATTGGAGTGCTTATTATTATTGCTTTGGGCACTGTTGGAACAAGTTTGTTAACAACAAATGTAAGAACATCTTTGTATGCAACCACCACACAACAGCTCACCACACAACAGCTCACCACACAACAGCTCACCACACAACAGCTCACCACACAACAGCTCACCACACAACAGCTCACCACACAACAGGAAATTACCCAGAAGAATCTTGAGAAGTATAAAGTACAACAAAAAAATGTCATATGGCATAATGATTTTTATCAAGTAATGATATCGAAAGGTTTATCGAATGCGACATCTCGGATGCTAACATTGCTTGTTGATCGATGGATTGGTTTAGAGGGAATTTTGGCTGTCTCTGCATATGACCAAACTGGGCGAGAGCTATTTGTGAATGGGTGGATGGAAAAAACAACCTTGTCAACAAAGGTGGTTTTTAACTATATCTCTAATTCTATTTATATAGACTCTAAAAATATTGGTGCGGAAGGCTTCTTGTTTTCATCCATACCGGGCTTGGTGGCGATGCTGTATTATTCGGGAAGCTATTTGATTGTATTTGTGGGCGTTATTTTATTATTTTTATTGGTAGGTTTGTTAGAATACTTCGTTTTTTTAATGGTTAAAAATCCTTTTATCTTTAGTTTTTTGGGAATATATATGGCTAATATGCTTGCGCAATTTTCTACCTTACATCAATTATTAATCCAGCTCATTGAGATTACACTGATTCTCAGTCTTGTTGCCTGGCTGCAACCTAATAGGAATCAAGAAGATAAATGCAAGTCTGATGGAGGGTGTCTAGAAGAAGCTACCTAGCATACTGATGTATGGATTGCTGCATAACCTTGTAGAGTTTTAATATTCTGAATGTATGATGAATGCTATTTTAATCCTATAACAAGGCTAAGAGAGTTATTTTGCTTGAGTAGAATTCGAGCCAGCTCTTTAGGAAGATCCTTTTGTTTAGAGCATTCTGGACAGTTCTATTATATGATTGCGCAAGTCTCTCATATAGAGTAAATTTTTATATTCTTTGTATAGGCTTGCTTCTTAGTTTTAGAGGGTATGGTATGCTTAAGTTTATAGGTCGCAATAGTTAGTGATGAGTGATAGATGTTTTATTTTACATGCTGTGAATGTTCATGGTGGTGGCGGTTTGACGCTGCTAAAATCGTTGCTTAATGTGTTACCTAGTAGATCAAAATTGATTCTTGATGAGCGCATGCCTCTTTCGAATGATGAATTGTCGCAGTTTTTTGTTTACCGTATCAAGCCGACTTTATGGGGGCGGTTTAAGGCTGAGTTATTGTTAAAACGCTTGGCTTTGGATAGTGATACAGTACTTTGTTTTGGTAACCTTCCACCTATGTTTCGCTTGCGTGCTAAGGTGCTTTTATTTATTCAAAATCGATACCTTGTTGAACCTTCTTTGCTTAGCTCGACAGCATTTAAACTGCGTCTTCGCTTAACAATAGAGCATTTTTGGCTGAGTTTTTTTCAAAGAAACATTAATGAGGCAGTGGTGCAAACACCATCGATGCAGGCGCTATCATGCAACTATATCTCAGCACCAGTGGTAATTGCTCCATTTGTTGCAAAATCTAACCTGGATGTAGACTTGACTGAAGCCTCAAAATGTAAGGAATACAATTTTATTTATGTTGCTTCAGGAGAACCTCATAAAAATCACCAACGACTGCTAGATGCTTGGGTGGAGCTGGCTAGGCAAGGCCTATATCCAAGTTTATGTTTGACGCTAAATGACAAGCAGTTTCCACGCTTAGTCGAGTGCTTTGCCATTAAAAAGAAGCAATATAATCTCCGAATTGATAATCGAGGGCTAGTTGTGGGCAATGAAACCCTTGAGCTGTATAAGCATGCAGAAGCCTTGATTTTTCCATCAACATTGGAATCATTTGGACTGCCGCTTATTGAAGCTAAAAATGCAGGGTTGAAGATAGTAGCTTCAGAGCTTGATTATGTTCGTGATATTTTAGCTCCAGATGAGAGTTTTGATCCGCAATCAGCTATCTCAATAGCCAGAGCAGTAAAACGTTTGATGAAGTTAGAATCAGAAAAATTGGATCTATTGAGTGCGAAAGAGTTTATTACACTATTGATGGGAAAGTGATTGAATGAAAATTCTGTAGCATGTAAGTACTTGTTTGGTGTTGTTTAAATACGAGTGGAAAATAGATTTCTTTATACGCAGGGTTGGCAGGCTTTACTAAGAGAGGATAACGTGTTTCAAAATAAAACATTACTTATAACGGGCGGGACGGGCTCATTTGGCAATGCCGTGCTGCGGCGTTTTTTAGCAACAGATGTGGATGAGATTCGTATCTTCTCCCGTGATGAGAAGAAACAAGATGATATGCGCAAAGCGTATAATCACCCCAAATTAAAATTTTATATTGGTGATGTGCGCGATGTGAACTCCATTATTGATGTCATGCGTGGTGTGGACTATGTTTTTCATGCCGCGGCATTGAAGCAAGTACCATCGTGTGAATTTTATCCGATGCAGGCTGTACAAACTAATGTGATTGGTACGGAAAATGTACTTAATTGTGCGATCAATGCTGGTGTAAAAAAGGTTATTGTATTGAGTACGGACAAGGCAGTTTATCCGATCAATGCGATGGGGGTTTCCAAAGCGATGATGGAGAAAGTAGCTGTGGCAAAATCACGCAATCTTGGAGAATACGATACGATGATTGCGATTACCCGTTATGGTAATGTGATGGCCTCTCGAGGTTCAGTCATACCATTATTTATTGATCAAGTTCGCCAAGGTAAAGATATTACCATTACAGATCCTGCCATGACACGCTTTATGATGAGCCTTGACCAGGCTGTTGAACTCGTTCTTTTTGCCTTTGAAAATGGTAATAGTGGGGATGTTTTTGTGCAAAAGTCTCCTGCGGCAACGATAGGGATTTTGACGAAAGCCCTAACAAATTTATTAGGTCACCCTAAACATCATGTTAAGGTGATTGGTACACGTCATGGTGAAAAATTATACGAAGCTCTTTTGACGCGTGAAGAGATGGTATCTGCCGAAGACATGGGAGAGTATTATCGTATTCCTGCTGATACAAGAGACCTTAATTATTCCAAATACTTTGAAGAAGGTGAAGAGGTAGTCACTCAGGCAGATGAGTACCATTCGCATAATACACGACAATTAGATCAAAATGAACTTGAACGAGTTCTTTTGAACCTTCGAGAAATTCAAGATGACCTAATTGAGTTTGGTGTAATAAAAGGAAAAGCAAATGCTTAAAGTCATGACTATTGTGGGTACGCGTCCCGAAATCATTAAACTCAGTGAAGTAATGAAGGAATTGGATAAACATACCGAGCATGTTGTGGTGCATACTGGTCAAAATTATGATTATGAATTGAATGAAATTTTTTTTGAACAGTTAGGGGTTCGCAAACCTGATTTTTTTCTTGAAGCTATTAAGGGAAGCGTATCGGAAACCATTGCTGATATTATTGCCAAGGTGGATAAAATTTTGGTGAGTGAACAGCCCGATGCGATTTTGGTTTATGGTGACACCAACAGTTGTTTGTCGGTGATTCCTGCAAAAAAACGCAAAGTACCTATTTTTCATATGGAAGCTGGGAATCGAAGTTTTGACCAGCGGGTGCCGGAAGAGATAAATCGTAAAATTGTTGATCATTTAAGTGATATTAATATGCCGCTGTCCGAACAGGCTAGGGATTATTTGATTGCCGAAGGGATACGGCCAGAAACGATTATCAAGACAGGCTCTTCGATGTTGGAAGTATTGAATGCCAATATGGATAAAATTCAAGCCTCGGATATTTTACAAAAAGAGGGTCTAGAAGCCCAGAAATATATATTGATGAGTGTGCACCGTGAAGAGAATGTTGATTCGGAAAAAAACTTTTCAGATTTATTAGAATCAATTGATGCGATGAGCGAAGAGTACAGTTTGCCCATTATTATTTCGACACACCCTAGAACGCGTAAAAAGCTTGAATCAATGGGTTATGAGAATACAAACTCTCTCATTCGTTTTTCTAAGCCATATGGTTTCCACGAGTACAATAAGCTGCAAATGGAAGCCTTTTGCGTGATTTCGGATAGTGGAACCATTGCAGAAGAAAGCTCGTTGTTGAATCTGCCTGCCGTTACCATTCGTCAGGCGCATGAACGCCCTGAAGGTATGGATGAAGGTACGCTAATTATGGCAGGTTTGAATAAGGATCGTATTATGCAAGCGATTGAAGTAGTGACCAAACAGTACAACGCAGAAAAGCGCTCCATGAAAGTGGTAGCTGATTACAATGTGAATAATGTATCAAAGAAAGTTTTGCGGATTATTTTATCTTATACAGACTATGTGAATCGTACGGTATGGCATAAAATTCCGTAATGAAGAAGGTTTTGATTTTAGGGTCAACAGGGCTCATTGGCCATCAGGTTTATTTTCTTTTACAGCAGAGTGAGGGTTTTGAAGTTGTAGGCATGGCGCATCAACGGAAACTAAACAGCGCTACGGTACTCCATAACGCGCGTGATGAATTGGGTCTAGAGAAGGAAATTCTAGCTATTTCCCCCGATATTATTGTCAATTGCATGGGGGTTTTGATAACTGAAGCTAATGCTAATCCCGAGCATGTAATTTTTTTGAATGCCTATATGCCGCATCGCTTGAAAGGCATAGCGAATAATTTAAATGCTAAACTTATTCATATTTCGACTGATTGTGTGTTTTCGGGGAAAAAAGGTTCATATGTTGAATCGGATGTGAAAGATGCGGATGATACCTATGGCAGAGCAAAAGCTTTGGGGGAAATTAGCGGAGACCCACATGTGACATTGCGTACATCGGTGATCGGGCCTGAATTGAAGGAAGGTGAAGAGTTGTTTCATTGGTTTATGCGTCAAGAAGGATGTATTCAAGGCTATACCAAAGCACTTTGGTCGGGCGTAACTACGTTAGAGCTAGCAAAAGCGGTTGTTTGGGCAATAAAGAATGATATTCGTGGCCTGTATCATGTAACCAACGGACAACCCATTAATAAATATGATCTATTGATATTATTAAAAAAACATACTGGAAAAAATATTGATATTTGGCCTGTTGAAGGTCGTGTTACCAATAAATCGTTTATAGATACACGTCGACTGCTTGAAAACCCTGTCCCAGATTATGATACGATGATATTTGATATGGTGCGTTTCATGAAAAAGCACCCAAAATTGTATGTGCAGTACGCATTATAATCATATTCCATGAAAATTCTTGTTGTCACACAATATTTTTGGCCTGAAAACTTTCGTGTTAATGATTTAGTTGAGGGTTTAAAAGAAAATGGTCATGAGATAACCGTGCTAACAGGTATGCCAAATTATCCTGCTGGGAAAATTTACGATGGTTATGGCTGGAGCTCTAAGCATAAGGATGATTATCAAGGGATGGCTGTATTTCGTGTGCCTTTGTTTGCAAGGCGTGACGGGCGTTCGTGGCATTTAGTATTGAATTATTTTTCATTTGTACTCTCAGCTTGCTTACTGGCTCCTTGGATGTTGCGAAAAAAGGGTTTTGATGTGGTGTTTTGCTACGAACCATCGCCTGTAACAGTTGCTGTTCCAGCGATTTTGCTAGCAAAGCTTAAAAAGGCACCGATGTTTTTTTGGGTACAAGATTTATGGCCAGAGTCGCTCTCTGCAACTGGAGCAGTGAAATCACCGCGCATATTATCCACTGTTGGAAAAATGGTAGCATGGATTTACAAAAAGTGTGATTATATTTTACTTCAATCTAAAAGTTTTTTTGAGCCTGTGAAAGATTTGGGGCCAGACCCATCGAAGTTGCATTACTTTCCCAACTGGGCAGAGACTTTGTATCAGCCAGTTGTCTTACCCGAAGACGCAAAAGAAAGACAAGAGATTCCAAAATCAGGCTTTGTTGTGATGTTTGCGGGCAACCTTGGTATGGCACAATCATTGAATAGCATTGTTGATGCTGCAGAACAGTTGAAGGAACAAGATATTCACTGGGTGTTTTTAGGAGATGGGCGCCAGCGGGAGTGGTTGGAGAAGGAGGTGGCTATTCGTTCTTTGGGAAAAGTACATGTGCTGGGAAGCCGGCCCATGGAGACTATGCCAGCTTATTTTTCATTGGCAGATACGATGCTTGTAACGCTCAAAGATGATCCCGCTATGTCGACAACGATTCCAGGAAAGGTGCAGTCTTACTTAGCATGCGGTCGCCCTGTGGTTGCCGCACTAAATGGTGCTGGTGCAGGTGTTATTGATGAAAGTGGGGCAGGGTATACCGTTGCTTCGGGTGATGTGAGCGGGCTGGCAAATGCTGTGTTTCAGATGAGTAAGCTCGAAGCGCAAGAAAGAGAGACAATGGGTAAAAATGCCCGGATATTTTATGAAAAGAACTTTGACCGTGACATGCTTGTTTCACAATTGGAAACATGGATGCTTGAAAGCACAGCGTTAAAGAAATGAATATTCTCATCACAGGCGGAACAGGGTTTCTTGGTAAAGCACTTGTTTGTAATATCTTAACAGATGAGCGTATGAATGTTGTTAGTGCTGTAAGAAAGCTTTCAGAACAGCTGCCATCAGAAGCGGAACAAACTGTAGTAGGTGATTTGCTTGCAAAAACGGATTATGCGTATGTATTGAAAAATATAGATGTTATCGTTCATACAGCTGCTCGGGTTCATGTGATGGAAGAGAATGTGGCTGACCCTTTGGCGGAGTTTCGCAAGGTAAATGTGGAAGGCACACTTAATTTGGCTAGGCAAGCAGCTGAAGCTGGTGTGAAGCGTTTTGTGTTTATTAGCTCTATCAAGGTCAACGGTGAGAGCACTGTAGAGGGACAGCCCTTCACCCCAGATAATACATATATCACCACTGACCCTTACGGCGTCTCAAAAAGGGAAGCAGAACAAGGGCTGCTTGCACTCGCGCAGGAGACAGGTTTGGAGGTTGTGATGATTCGGCCGCCACTGGTTTATGGGCCTGGTGTGAAAGCAAACTTTCTTAAAATGATGCAAACGATACAAAAGGGTGTGCCATTACCGCTGGGGGCGATTCATAATCAACGTAGCTTGATTGCTTTGGAGAACCTTGTGGATTTTATTGTGCTTTGTACGGACCACCCTAAAGCTGCGAATCAAACGTTTTTAATTTCGGATGGTGAAGATGTTTCAACGAGTGAACTTTTGCGAAAAGTTGGCAAGGCATTGGGTAAGCCTGCACGTTTGATGCCTGTACCTGTAGGTTTGATGCGCTTTGTAGCGAAGTTGTTGGGCAAGCAAGCTGTAGCTGAACGCTTGTTTGGTTCGTTGCAAGTTGATAGCTCGAAAGCGCGTGATTTGCTTGGCTGGAAGCCTGTGGTGAACATGGATGAACAACTTAAAAAAACAGTTGTGACTTTGAAATGAAACGCATTTTTTATTTTTTTACTGTGAGATTTACCTGTAGGTATTACAGGTTGGGCGCAGGTGAATGGGCGTGATGAATTGCCGATACCTCAAAAGGTGGATTTGGATGCTGAGTATTTAAAATGCAGGTCATTTTCATTTGATATGTATATTTTATGGTTGACCTTGGTGAAGGTAATTCGACGAGATGGTGTTTCGCATTGATATTCCTTGAGAATTGAACAGCTTGCACGATGAAATACGCGTGGAACACATAGGATATTATGACTGATATTATGATAAAACCAAACTTTCGTAGTGGTACTGTAGCCCTTCTTGGCAGGCCGAATGTTGGTAAATCAACACTGATGAATAAAATTATTGGTGTAAAAGTGGCGATTGTAACGCCCAAGCCTCAGACGACACGCCATCGCATTCTTGGTATCCATAGTGACGACGATATGCAAATGGTGTTTGTGGATACCCCAGGCATTCATAAAGGCTCCAAACAGTTGAATCGTAATATGGTGCGTGTGGCCTATGCGGCTGCTGAAGAGGCTGATGTGTTGGCGATTATGCAGGATGTCACCACGCCATTGGGTTCTGAAACAAGGGCATTGATTGAGCAGTTTGCCCAAGGACACTTGAACCAGCCGCGGATTCATGTGCTGAATAAAGTGGATAAGGCCAATAAAGATAAACTTTTGCCGCGTTTACTTGAAATGCAGAAGCTTGACCCCGATGCCAAGGCCTATATCCCGATTTCGGCGCGTAAAGGGCAGCAGATTGATGGTTTGCTTAAAGAGTTAGCCAAACATTTACCAGAACGTGAACCTTTGTATGATCCTGATTGGTTTACCGATCAATCGCAGCGCCAGTTGGCTGCGGAATATGTGCGTGAACAGGTGTTTATGTCCATGCATGATGAAATTCCCTTTCAAACAGCGGTGGATATTGAGCAATTTACCGAGCTTGGACATGGCAAACTGGAAATCGAGGCGGTTATTCTTGTTGGCAACGAACGTCATAAACCCATGCTTATTGGTAAGGGTGGCGAGGGCATGAAAAATATCGGTATTCGTGCTCGTGAAGGCCTCGAAGAGCTTTTGGATTGTAAGGTTAACTTGAAATTGTGGGTGAAGGTTGATCCGGGGTGGTTTGATAAGCCTGCTAAATTATATGAACTCGGACTCGATGGCTGAAATTCGTGATCATGCGCTTTTATTGCGGCGCATTCCTTACAGTGAAACCTCATTGATATGTCATTTTTTAACGGCTGAACATGGACGTATCTCCTTGATGGCAAAAGGGGCAAGGCGGGCTAAAAGCCCCTTTCGTGCAGCACTGGCACCACTTTATCCTTTATCCATTGCGTGGCGGGCAGGTCGTACAGGCATGGGGACTTTGGTAGATATTCACCGTGCTAATGCGCTGCTTGAGGATAGTAAAATTCTTGCAGGCTTGGAATTATTAAGCGTGGCTTCAGGGATGTTTCAAGAAGGTGACCCGCATGGTTACCTGGAACTTTTACAGGCGATTGCCTTACTATCGGAACGTCATGAAAGCGAAGGCGTGTGTGTTTCTGCATGGACACTGTTGCATGAAGTGGGTCTGATTGGTGATTTATCGCATTGCTGGCATTGTGGTGTGGATGTGAATGATACAAGTGCGATGCATTGGCAATCGGCTCAATTGTTATGTCTTGCATGTGGAACAGGTGAGAATGTTTCAGCGGGCTTGCGCCGAAGTATTGCCGGAGCACTGGCACACAAGCATGTACGCTTGGCAGAGGTTGATGCCATACAGTGGCGTAAAATGATTGGGCTTGTGTTGCGAGAGCATGCTGTCAAAATTCCAGAAAGTTTTCAGCACTAATTAGAATTTGAGGTGAAAGATGCATTTGGGTGTAAATATTGATCATATTGCAACGTTACGTCAGGCACGTTTAACCACATATCCTGACCCGATTGCCGCGGCCTTATTATGTTTAGAAGGTGGTGCCGATGGCATTACGGCACACTTACGTGAAGATCGCCGTCATATTCATGATACGGATATGGAACGCCTCGCAGCATTGGCGCATGATGGCAAATTGCATTTGAATATGGAAATGGCTGTGACCAATGAAATGGTTTCGATTGCCTGCAAACTTAAGCCGCAAGCGGTGTGTTTGGTGCCAGAAAAGCGCGAGGAATTGACAACTGAAGGCGGCTTGGATGTGGCTGGTCATATACCTCGCATGCAAACGGCAGTAGCTAAATTAACCGATGCAGGTTGCCGTGTTTCTATGTTTATTGATCCAACAAAAGAACAGTTAGATGCTTCTAAGGCCATTGGTGCACCTGTGGTTGAATTGCACACTGGACACTTTGCAAATTTGACGGGTAAAGCCCAAGAGCAGGAATTGCAGGCCATTCGTGAAGCAGCAGTGTATGCCAAAGATTTGGGTTTAATCGTGCATGCGGGGCATGGGCTGACGCTTGAAAATACCCCAGATATGGTGGCGATTCCTGAAATTGAGGGCTTGAATATTGGTCATGCCATTGTTGCGGATGCGGTGTTCAAGGGCTTGAAACAGGCAACTGCTGATTTCAAATCATTGATACAGCTTTTTTAGATAACTTGAAAAATATGTTGTTTTTTTGCTATAAATCTAATTTAAGTGATATTTCACAATGATTATCGGCATTGGTGTCGATAAAGTGGCTATTTTACGTATCGAAAATTCACTTTCTCGATTTCCCCATAAGTTTATTCAACGCGTCTATACAGATGCTGAATATGAGTTGGCGAAGGCCAAGGGAGTAGGGCGACGCTTGGCAATGTTCTTTGCTGCCAAAGAGGCTGTTTCTAAGGCTTTGGGCACAGGCTTTATGGGTTTTGGCATGAAAGATATTGAGGTGATTTATCAGCCATCAGGTAAACCAGATGTGGTGCTGCATGGTGGTGCATTAGAGCAGGCCAAAGCCTTGGGCGTTGCGCGTGTTCATCTGTCTTTGAGTGATGATGCTGGTACAGCATTGGCATTTTCGATTGCCGAGTCGGCTTGATGCCTTCGAGTGAATTTACACTGATTCAACAGTGCTTTGTTTCAAAAGCGCTAAACACACATGGAAACACCATCGTTGCCAATGGTGATGATGCTTCGGTGCACAGGCTGGATTCAGGTCAGGAATTGGTGGTGAGCACTGATACAGCTGTGCAAGGCGTGCATTGGCCAGATGATTTTCCGCTTGATCAGGCAGCAGATCGTGCTGTGTGTGCGGCATTATCTGATTTGGCGGCAATGGGCGCAGATGCTTGTTGGGCTTGGGTATCTGTGGTGGCTGAAGATGCAGAAGCATTGAAATCAATGGGGCAGGGCGTGACAGCTGCCTTGAACCGTTATGATGTGGAGCTTGCCGGTGGTGATACGGTGCATGCACCGCTGAATAGCTTAAATATTACGGTATCTGGGGTGTTGGATAAGGGCAGATCTATGCAACGTAGTCATGCGCAAGCTGCTGATAATATTTGGTTATTAGGCAATACAGGGTTTTCTTCTTTGGGTTTGGAACAATGGTTGCAAGGTTCTAAAGATGGTGATTTTGTTGAGCACTTTAGTCATATCGAACCGAAGCTAAAACAAGGTCAGCATTTACGAGCTTTAGGTGTGCGCTGCTGCATTGATGTTAGTGATGGTGTTTTTCAAGATGCTTCTCATATTAGCAAAGCTTCCAATATCGCCATGCAATTGGATGTGGGAATGTTCCCAGGTTGGCAGCTATTACGTGAGCAGTTAGGTGCTGAAAAGGCAATGCAAGTGATGCTCTCAGGTGGTGAGGATTATGGCTTATTGTTCACTGCCCCCAGTGGTATAAAAGGTTTGGATGAAGTGGCAACATGTGTGGGTGTATGTCTGAAAGGTTCGGGTGTGCATGTTCATTATCAAGGTGAAAAGATAAAGCTGAAAAAGTCGGGGTATGATCATTTTGCAAGCTAACCAGCCGATAGATAAACAAGCAAACGAGCAAACAAACAAGCCAGCAAAGTGCCTTCTTTTCTTACGTTGGTTTGTGGCTGGTTTTGGCAGTGGGTGGTTACCCAAAGCGCCTGGAACATGGGGTAGCTTGGCTGCATTGCCTGTGGGCTATGGCATATGGTTATTATGGCCGATTCAAGGCTTGTTTATAGCATCGTTTATTTTGCTTGCTTTGGGTTGCATGGCATGTGTTCCTGTACTGCGTCATATGACCGAGCAAGATCCCGGTTGGATTGTGGTGGATGAGTGGGTTGGGCAGTGGATTTGCATGGCAATAATTGCTATTTATGCTGATTTAACGATTTTTTCCATATTTTCATGTTTTTTAGCATTTAGACTCTTTGATATTTGGAAACCATTTCCAATTCGCCAAGTGGAGCATTGGGGCCCTGCATGGTGGTCGATTATGTTTGACGATGTCGTAGCCGGTGTGATGGGAGCTGCTTTATTATTGCTGCTTGGGTGGGTGTTTTATGCCATTTAAACAAGTGGAGAATATTGAGCTGTTATTGCAGCTATGCAGGGAATTCGGATTGAAATTACGTACTGCAGAATCATGTACAGCAGGTGCAGTTGCAGCGGCATTGGCAAGTGTATCAGGTGCATCGGATGTGTTGGATCGCGGCTGGATAACCTATAGTAATCAAGCGAAAATAGATGAGCTGGCTGTGCCAGAAAATGTTTTAGTTGAGCATGGAGCAGTGAGTGAAGCTGTGGTACGGGCGATGGTGAAAGGTGCGGCAAACCATCAAAGTGCTTGCATTGCGATCAGTGGTATTGCGGGGCCAAGTGGTGGAACGATTGAGAAGCCTGTAGGCACAGTTTGGATGGCTGTCTATGTACAAGATAAAGGTATCTTAGTGAGTAAAGGACACCTGTTTCAAGGCTCACGCTTGGAAATTCAGGCGCAGGCTGTTGATGCTGCTATCCACTATCTTTTGGATGTTTTGGATGGTTGTTACAATTAACTTCGGTTATAAATGGGGGGATTACCGAGAAGCTAGATATTAGCTAGAGCATCTATCTCGTCATCATAAGTCAGTTAGGGCTTATCAAGCTCCGTATCAGTTGAGAAAGATCTTGAAATGAATATGGCTTTTCTACAAAAGCACTTTTATCAATTTTAGTTTCAGAAGCGATAGCATGTTCCTTGTTATAACCAGTGGCAAAAATAATTGGAACTGTGTGATCACATTGCCGTATAGCTTTGGCTAAAGCGATCCCACCCATTCTTGGCATTACAATATCTGTGAGTACCATATCGATGATATTTTTATTGTTTTTAAATATCTCTAAAGCTTTTTCACCATCCTCTGCTTGTAACACTTTATAGCCCAAACTCTCCAAAACTTCGCCAGTAGTGTTGCGCATACTTTCTTCATCATCGACCAATAGGATTGTTTCTCCCTGGCCTTCAGTAATAATAATTTCAGTTTCACTTGCTGAATCTTCAGGCATTTTTTCCATCAGCGGCAGGTAGACATTAAAAGTGGTGCCCACATTGGGCTCACTTTTGGCTTCGATAACACCGTTGTGAGACTGAATAGCACCATAGACCATAGCCAAGCCCAAACCTGTTCCTTCACCTACTCCCTTGGTGGTAAAAAATGGATCAAATATCTTATCCAAACAATCCTTGCTAATACCACTACCATTGTCTTGAACTGTTAGCAGCGCAAACTGGGTCGCATTGGTTTCTGGGTGCTCCTTTATAAATGTAGGGGTAGCAGCGAATGATTTAAGACTACAGGATATTTTAGGTTCTCTCACTTCAGATACAGCATCACGGGCATTATTAAGAAGATTCATCAATACCTGTTGAAGCTGAGTGCCATCTCCTTTAATGGTCAATGCCTCCTGAGATGGGTTGCAAACGAGTTCAATATTTTCAGGAATAGCAGTCTTGGCTAATTTGTGCCCTTCTTTGATAAAGGCGGTGAATGATAGGGGAGCCATATCCACCCTACCTTTTCGAGAAAATGTTAACAGTTGTCGAACCATATCGGCAGCACGCAGTCCAAGTTCTTCGATAGAATCCAGTTTATCCCTAATTTCTGGCTGGTTCTCTAATTTCTTTTTGGACAAGTAAACGTTACCTTGGATGGCGGCCAGCATATTATTAAAATCATGGGCAATGCCTCCTACCAATGTACCAACAGCTTCCATCTTTTGGGCTTGTAAAAATTTTTCCTCTAGCTTTTGATGTTCGCTCATATCCTGTTGAATTGAAACAAAGTGGGTGATTTTATTCTCATCATCGCGAATGGGCGAAATAGAGGTTAAGGCGGGGTAAAAAACACCGTCCTTTCGACGATCAATCAGTGTTCCATGCCATATACCACCGTGTGTAATGGTATCCCAAAGTTCTTTGTAAAAAGAAGGGTCTTGGGCGGAGCTTTTAAGAATGGCGGGCGTCCTTCCCAGAGCCTCCTCAGGTAGATAGCCTGTAATTTCGGTAAATGCAGGGTTTACATATTCGATAATGGCATCCAAATCTGTAATAAGGATAGATTCGCCTGCCTCCTGTACTGCTTGCGATAGCTTTTTTAGATCGCGGTTTAAATATGTGGCGCTTAGTAAGTCTGATATTCTTGCGCCAATGCTGTGGAATAATATTGTTTCCTCGCTGGTCCATTGCCTTTCATGTGAACACTGTTGAAGTCCTAAAAGCCAGGCCTCCCCAAATTTCGGCTTTATGGCGAGCAGCATTTGGGATTTTACGGCGAATTGGCTCATGCCTTTATCAATACTTGGCATTGGACAGTAAACAACTGGCTCTGAGGAGTTTAATGCATCGAGAATAATTTTTTCCATATCGGGCGACATTGGGAATTTTTGCTTAGAAGTATGGCTGCTTCGATACTCAGGCAGGGTTGATTCAACAGGGATTTCCCAAGTGTCTGCGTGAGGGTCACATGGATAGAGAAGCCATGCTCTGTCTGATTGAAATATTTTACGGACTTGTTCAAGGGTATTGTTCAAGGTGTCATTGGTTGCCAGTGAGCTATTAATGGCATCCGAAACCTTTTGAAGGCTTTCTAGGTGATGGATTTGTGATAAATTTTCGTTTTCAAGACGTTTCCGTTCCGTTATATCTCGGCTAATACCAATAAGACCAATGATATTACCCTCAGTATCTCGGAAAGGGGTCTTCAAGGTGTCGAGAAGAACTTTTTTTCCACTGGGGTAAGCTGCCTCTTCATCATTACGTTTTGAGTTATTGGCTTTAAGCATAATTGTATCTTTATTACGAAAGAAGCTGGCTAAATCTTGATCAAACATATCGTAGTCGGTGATACCTATAACATCGGCTTCTTTTTCTTTGCCTACAAAGTCGCAGAATGCTTGATTACAGCCAAGGTAAACACCGCGTTTATCTTTATAGAAAATTAAATCAGGAATTCCATCTCTTAGAGCGCTTAGTAAAGAAGATGTTTTTCGAAGCTCTTCATAAGGTGCTCTTAAATTGTGGCGAACAATAGAGTAGAAAATTAGCCAAAATGAAAAAAGTTTTAAGATATGTCCAACAAGGTTTGAAAGACCATATACGTCGATATAGAATGTAAAAGCAAGCTCTGCACATATTGTTAAAACAGTAGAGGTTAAAAGAAATGGGTATATGCCAGCCTTTAGTTGATCTCGGTGGATATACAAGTTAACCAGTGCCAAAGAAAGTATAAAGCATATCATATACTCACTGTGAATCTTAAAATCAGTAAGGCCTTTTCCTTCAATAAAAGTAATTGGAAAGAGGTTGTTCATGATTAATATGAAAAAAATTACTGAAATTGAACCGAAAGTAGCGAATGCATAACCAGTATTGAGAGGCCGTTTGAAAATAAATGGTGCTGTAAGAAGAATAAGTGCTTCTAAAAATCGGCTGGCGAGCCAGAATTGAGTCGAGTAATTGGCATCAGCAAAGGGGAAAATAGCTATCCCTTTGTAGATAAGTGCGTGAAACAAATCTAAGCTGGCAACCCAGAAGTACCCCAAAGCTAAATACATAAGGAACTTATTCTTTGCATACGGGTAGGTGTATAAGGCAATGATAAACATCGTTATCCCAACCATAATTGTAAGTAGTTCTATTAAGGTGTGAAATAAAAGAAAGCTGTAATAGCTGGATGTAATAAGGAAGGCTGATAGCAGCACCGGGAAAAACCAAATTCTCCAGCTTGCGAGAGCGAGGAATTGATGATGAGAGTTTGATTTTATTTGCATATTAGCAATCTATCGGCTAAAAAATAAACTTGATAAGTTTAAATAACCACCCATAAAAAGTGGTTAATTCTTTTTTAGCATGGTGCTTTTTTATCTGAATAAGCATTTTTTTCTAAGTGAGGTATTCAAGTAATACGTTTTATCCTGAAACGTATACACGTAATTATTAGCCATTTTCTCAAAGTTAGCTATGCTATCATTGTGATATATCATGATTTCATAAGCGGTCAAGAAAAAGAACTTCGCGTAAGATCCGAGCAGTTTTCAATACTTGCTACGCCCACTATCCCTATGGCAATCTCACATATTATTGCAGCAGCTATTATTTTATTGCAAGTAGAGCGAGGAGAAGGTGCTAGCTCATCAGTCTTGCTTGCTTGCTTTGTTTGTATTCTTACAGTGTCTATTTGGCGTATTATTTTATATTTAACGTATAAGAGAAGGGATGTTTCATTAGGCGATGCAAGCGTTTGGGAGAGACGGTTTCTTATTCCAACCATTATACTTGCTTGTGTATGGTCATTTTCTTCGATCTTTATATTCCACTATGTTGATGAGAAACATCAGTATATTATGTTGTTGACCATTGTAGGTATAGGCTCTCTTGGTGCCTTGAGTTTTTCTGCATTGCGCAGTTTCTTTTATACATTTATCTCTATAACCATTATGCCAACCGCTATTTTATTTTTGATGAAAGGGTCTCATGATTCGACGGCTCTTGGCCTGTTGACCTTCATGTTTGCAATAGGCCTTATCATTGGTAGTCAGAGAAACTACAGAAGTATAGAACAAAATATTACATTGCGCTTTGATGGTATTGAACGTGAAAGGAAACTCAAACGCTTTCGTTTAGCTCTCGATAGTGCAGCAGATTCGGTATATATCATTGACCCAGACTATCTGCGATTTGTTGATGTGAATGAAACAGCACATACGAGTTTGGGATTTTCTAAAGCTGAGCTTTTATCCATGGGGCCTCAGGATATAGAGCCCTTTATGGCGAAGGATGAGTTAGCTAATATTTTTGAAGAGCTTCTGTCTTCAGAGGACAAGGTGCGTAAGGTTGAAACGATTCATGAGCATAAAGATGGGCGAAGAACTCCTGTAGAGATATTCTTCCATGCCGTAAATAAAGATGCTGTTGGAAAGATGGTTATTGCTTCTGTTCGTGATGTTTCAGAACGAAAAGCCTATGAAAAGCGGCTTAGTAAGCTATCTAAAGGACTGGAATCATCTGCGGAGGCGATATTTATAACCGATGAGAGTGGAATCATTGAATATGTAAACCCTGCATTTACCCATATCACAGGCTACTCTTATGATGAGGCAACTGGGGAAAAAGCATCTCTTTTGAAGAGTGATGCTCAAGATTCTAAAGTTTATCAGAAAATTTGGAAAACAATTACTGCAGGAATGGTCTGGTCTGGGCCTCTTGTAGAGAGGAGAAAGAATGGGGAGTTTTATCATGCCCTAGTCTCTATAGCTCCCATCTTTGATGAGCATGATGAAATAATAAACTATGTCTCTAATCATAGGGATGTATCAGAGCAAAAGAGCTTAGAAGAGCAGTTGCAACATGCGCAAAAGATGGAGGCGGTAGGAACACTGGTTGGAGGCATTTCCCACGATTTTAATAATATGCTTGCTGCCATTATAGGGAATGCATATTTGGCTAAGATATCCATTGTAAATAATGATAAATTGGAAGGGTATGTTGATGCCATCAATACGATCAGCATGCGCGCAACGGAAATGATTAAACAATTACTTAGTTTTTCCCGTAAAGGAGAAATTGTATTCCAAGAGTTCTCCTTCAATAAATTCATGGAGGAGGGGTACAGTTTTGCTAGGAAGACAATGCCTGCAAATATTGAACATGTTTGCCTATCTTGTAGCCAAGATTTAATAGTAGATGGTGATCCAAATATTCTTCAGCAAGCTCTAATAAATATGTTGAATAATGCTAGGGATGCGGTCAATGGTGTTCCTCAGCCTAAAATCACCTGTACTTTAAATTCCATCACTGCTTGTGAAAGCTTTAAAGAAAGACATCTGGGCTTAGATGCGCTGGAGTATGCTAAGATGACGATAGCAGATAACGGGAGTGGAATTTCAAAAGAACGGGTAGATAAGATCTTTGACCCATTTTTTACGACAAAAGAGGTCGGGAAAGGTACGGGCCTTGGACTTTCCATGGCCTTTGGCGCTATTCGTAGTCATGGTGGTGTTATTGAAGTAGAGAGTGAGCTAGGTAAAGGAACATCTTTCCATATTTACATCCCTCTGATTGAAAATGCTCAGGTGATAGATAGTGAAGTGGAAGAATCTATTACCTGTGGCAACGGAGAGATGATTTTACTGGTTGATGACAATGAAGATGTGCGTACTAGTTCATGTGATATTCTGGAGTCTTTAGGCTATAAAACCTTGGTGGCTGAGGATGGGTTGGAGGCGCTTGATTTACATAATGCTAATAAAGATCAGATTGATTTGATTCTCACTGATATTGTAATGCCTAAAATGGGTGGGCTTGATTTAGCCTTATCCTTACAGGAACAGGGAGCTAGTACCCCTATTATTTTCATGACAGGGTATAATGAAATATTACCAAGTAGTGCTAGCAATGATTTAAAGAAAACACCTTTAATTAATAAACCCTTCTCAATTGGAAGCCTAAGCCAAATCATTAGAGAAAGTATTCCTTCTTGAGCCCTGTGGTAACAATAAAAGATTTTCTTATGGGCTTTATATTTTCTATGAATACAAAAAAAGGAGAAGCATATAGCTCCTCCTTTTTTGAAGTGTGAACTTTATCGGTTTACTTATTCCATCTCGATAAGGCATTCATCTGGATTAACGGTGTCACCTTCTGCGACGTAAATAGCTTTTACAATGCCAGATTCAGGCGCATGGACAGGGTTTTCCATTTTCATGGCCTCAACGGTTAATACGGTATCGCCTGCGGAGACTTCATCACCGACTGCAACACTGATGGATACGATACGACCGGGCATCGGAGATGTAACATCACTGTCTTTGGTTGCTTTAGGGCGTTTTGAGCCTTTTGAGGCACGTTTGACATCAATTTTACCGTCTGCAGTTGGTACAACTTCGGTAAGTGTTTCAACAAAAACTTCTTCCAAAATGTTATCGACTTTAACAAAGAATGGACGAAGCTCTTCGCTTTTATGACCAGAACCATCAATTTTGATGTGATATTCTTCACCATGAATGGTGATGTTGAACTCTGTCGGTGCCAAGCTCGGTGCTGCGGTGTGTTGTTCAGATGCTTCGGCAGGTGCTTCCAACGGTTCAGGTTTGAATTCACCTGACTCACGCTCTGCGAAAAATTCCAAAGCAATGGCTGGGAACATGGCATATGAGAGTACATCTTCGACCGATTTGGCTTTATCACCGATTTCACGCGTTAATGCATCCAATTCATCGGGAATAAGGTCAGCAGGGCGTACAGTAATTGGCTCTTCATCGCCCAGTGCAAGTTTGCGAACGTCCGCATTAATCTCACCCAATGCTTTGCCGTACATGCCTTTCAAATAGCCTTTGGTTTCATTGGTAATAACTTTATATTTTTTGCCCGATACGACATTGAGTACTGCTTGGGTACCGACAATCTGGCTGGTAGGTGTAACCAAGGATGGGTAACCAAAATCTTTGCGAACGCGTGGAATTTCTTCCAAAACTTGATCCATTTTATCCAAGGCATCTTGTTCTTTAAGCTGATGGGCAAGGTTTGAAATCATGCCACCAGGGATTTGGTTGATAAATACGCGGGTATCGACACCGGTTACATCAGATTCAAAACGCGCATATTTTTTACGAACGTCACGGAAATATGCAGCGACATCTTGCAAAGCTTCCAAGTTTAGCCCTGTATCAAATTCTGTTCCTGCAAAAGCAGCAACCATGGATTCTGTGGCTGGATGGGAGGTACCACCAGCAAGTGGTGAAATTGCTGTATCAATAATATCACAGCCAGCATGCACGGCTTCCCACTGCACCATCTCAGACACGCCAGATGTGGAATGGCAGTGTAGATGCAACGGAATATCAATGGATTTTTTCAATTCAGTGATCAGCTCGCGTGTTGCTGTAGGCGTTAATAAACCCGCCATATCTTTGATTGCTAAAGTGTCACAACCCATGTCTTCAAAGCCTTTGGCAAGATCAATGAAATATTCCAAGGTATGTACAGGGCTTGTGGTGTAGCAAATCGTGCCTTCGGCAGCTTTGCCGTTGGCTTTGACTTGTGAAATAGCAGTACGGACATTGCGCAAGTCATTCATGGCATCAAAGGTGCGGAATACATCAACACCATTGGCTGCAGACATATCAACGAACTTTCTTACCACATCATCAGCGTAATGACGGTAGCCCAATAGATTCTGACCACGCAAAAGCATTTGAATAGGGGTGTTTGGCAAAGCCTTTTTAAGCTCACGCAAACGTACCCAAGGACCTTCTTTTAGATAACGAAGACAAGTATCAAAGGTCGCGCCACCCCATGCTTCAATCGACCAATAACCGATAGCATCGAGCTTTTCACAGATAGGCAACATATCATCCAAACGCATGCGTGTTGCTAACAAGGATTGGTGACCGTCACGTAAGGCTAGTTCAGTAATGGCGAGTTTTTTCTTTTGAGTCATGTTAAAATCCTTTCTTACGATTCGTATTCTTATAGGCCAGCATGAGCAGCAATAGCAATGGCTACTGCAACAGCCATATCTTCGCGGGCTTCATAGGGTTTATAATCTAGCAATTCGGAGTAATTTTCTAAGAAACCAGTATCAAATTGACCACCCAGAAAAACATCTGAGGCAGCAATATGGCGATAAAAGGGCAGGGTGGTTTTTACGCCACGAATATCATATTCTTTAAGTGCCCGTTGGCAGCGCATGACTGTGTGTTCCCAGCTAGGGCCCCAAACAGTGAGCTTGGCACACATAGAGTCATAGTGCGGTGGGATGACATAACCAGGGTATACACAACCATCGACACGTACGCCTGGGCCGCCTGGGGAGTGGTAACGGGTAATGCGACCAGGTGTAGGGAAAAAATCATTTTGAGGGTCTTCGGCATTGATCCGAAATTCAACGGCGTGACCACGAATGCTTATATCTTCTTGCTTGAAAGGAAGCTCATTGCCAGCAGCAATGGCGATTTGCGCGGCAACAATATCCACACCTGTAACGGCTTCGGTGATGGTATGTTCCACTTGTAAACGCGTATTCATTTCCATAAAGAAAAAGTCATGGTTTTTATCGACTAAAAACTCGACCGTACCGGCATTAACATAGCCAACAGCAAGCGCCGCTTTAACAGCCGTGTCACCCATACGTTGGCGAAGATCATCATTAATATAATTAGATGGTGCAATTTCAATAAGTTTTTGATTGCGACGTTGAATCGAGCAATCGCGCTCATATAAATGAACACAATGACCATGTGAGTCTGCCAAAATTTGAAATTCAATATGGCGAGGTTCAACAATACATTTTTCCATGAATAATTCGCCATTACCAAATGCAGCTGTGGCTTCACGGGTGGTTAGGTCATAATTTTCAACGACTTCAGCATCATTATCACAGCGACGAATGCCACGTCCACCGCCACCAGCAGCAGCTTTCAGCATCACAGGGTAACCCATGGATTGTGCTGTTTCGAGCGCTTCTTCAACGCTCACTAAGGATGCTTCTGTGCCTGGGATACAAGGAACGCCGGCAGCAAGCATGGCTGTACGGGCATTGGTTTTGCTTCCCATATTTTCAATGGCGTCAGGTGAGGGGCCAATATAAGTGATCCCTGCATCTAAAACAGCTTGCGCAAATTCGGAATTTTCAGATAAAAAACCATAGCCGGGGTGAATGGCATCGCATTTAGTTTTAATAGCAATATCAACAATACGGTGAATATTTAAGTAGCTTTTAACAGGGTCAGGACCAATTAATATAGCTTGATCGGCTTTTTTTACATGCAAGGCATGGCTATCGGGTTCGGAGTAGATGGCAACAGATTCAATGCCCATCTCATTACAAGCACGAATCACACGAATGGCACATTCGCCACGGTTGGCAATCAGAATACGTTTGAACACGGAATGACCCTCCTTGATAGGAGCTGCATGATAGCGAATTTTGGTGCATTCGACAAACGCAAAAGAGGGGTTTCTTATAAATAGCATAAATGTAAAAAGGCGACCCGAAGGCCGCCTTTTGATAAGAAAACGAATTTCTTACTTTTACTTATTTATAGTAGCTGATCATGCTTTCCAAAGAACGAGCTGTGATTTTGGAAGCTTGTCCTGCTGAACCAAATGCTTCAAAACGAGCTTTACAGATGTCTTTCATCGCATCTTTGGCTGCTTTGTAGAATTTACGTGGATCAAAGTTGGATGGATTTTCTTGCAAGTGCTTACGAACCGCGCCTGTAGAAGCCATACGTAAATCAGTATCGATGTTTACTTTACGAACGCCTGATTTAATACCTTTAACGATTTCTTCAACAGGCACACCATATGTTTCGCCCATTTCGCCACCATATTCGTTGATAATTGCCAACCATTCTTGTGGAACAGAAGATGAGCCATGCATAACCAAATGTGTATTTGGCAATGCTGCATGAATTTCTTCAATACGATCGATACGCAATACTTCGCCAGTTGGTGGCTTGGTGAATTTGTATGCACCGTGTGATGTACCAATAGCAATTGCCAAGGCATCAACATTTGTTGCCTTAACGAAATCAACAGCTTCATCAACACCAGTTAGCAACATATCAAGGTCTAGCTTGCCTTCAGCGCCATGGCCGTCTTCTTCGCCCATTTCACCTGTTTCCAAAGAACCCAAGCAACCCAATTCGCCTTCAACAGAAACACCGCCAGCATGTGCCATATCAACAACAGTCTTGGTAACGCCTACATTGTATTCAAAAGAAGCAGGTGTTTTGCAATCAGCTTCCAAAGAACCATCCATCATCACTGATGAGAAGCCCGACTGAATTGAACGCAAGCATACTGCTGGCTCAGAGCCATGATCCTGATGCATAACAACAGGGATGTGTGGGTATTGTTCGATGGCTGCATCAATCATATGACGCAAGAAAGGCTCACCCGCATAGCCACGTGCACCCGCAGAACCCTGCATGATGACAGGTGAGTTTACTTCGTTGGCAGCTTCCATGATTGCATGAACCTGCTCCATATTGTTTACATTGAATGCTGGCATGCCGTAGCTGTTTTCAGCTGCATGATCCAGTAATTGACGTAATGAAATTAATGCCATTGTCTCTCTCCTTTTATTTTAAATCTACCTTTAAACTATCAATCAATACTAATGACTTTCATTGCATTGGTACCGCCTGATTCGCCCATAGGGGTACCAAAAGTCATGATAATCAAATCGTCTTTGTCCGCGATGCCTTCGCTAAGCATTTTCTCTTTCATATCAGCAGTAGCTTTAGGGGCTTCAGTAGCTGAATACTTAATAGGCATACATAGAGGAATCACATTGCGGAATAATGTTACACGACCCAATGTTGATGCTTCAGTCGTAAGTGCATAAATAGGCACGTCACCCAAATGGCGGGACATGTACAACACTGTATTGCCACTATGTGTAAAAGCTGCAATGGCTTTAATAGGCATAGAGCGTGCAACATCCATAGCTTGATGGGCAATACACTCATCAATTGAAAGTGGTGGGAAGCGAGGATCGCGTGTTTCTTTGGATGGCATGACACGCTGTCTTTCTGTTTCCATACAGGTGCGATGCATAGCTTCCACTGCTTCTACAGGGTAGTTACCCGCCGCAGATTCACCGGAAAGCATAACTGCATCCGTACCATCTAACACTGCATTGGCACAATCATTGACTTCCGCACGTGTTGGAATCGGGTTTTCACACATGGATTCCATCATTTGTGTCGCTACAATTACAGGGCAATTATATTTTGGTGCCATACGTAGCATTCTCTTCTGAACAGGTGGTACAGCAGCATCACCAATTTCAACACCGAGATCACCACGTGCAACCATAACCGCATCGGATGCCACCATAATAGCTCTAAGGTTTTCATCTAAAACAGCTTCAGCGCGCTCAACTTTTGCAACCATGCCTGCATTACAGCCTTCAGCACGAACCAAAGAACGGGCATATTCCATATCTTTACCATCACGCGGGAAAGAAATTGCAACATAATCGATGCCAATGGCACAGGCAGTTTTGATATCTTCCTTATCCTTCTCGGTTAAGGCGTCAGCCGATAGGCCTCCACCAGCACGGTTGATACCTTTATTGTTGGATAACACGCCACCAACAACCACGGTACAATGAATGGCTTGACCAATAACATCATCAACATCCATAATTAAAAGGCCATCATTAAGCAATAAACGAGCGCCAGGCTCAACATCGCCAACTAGTTCTTTGTAGGTTAAGCCTACGCGTTCATCATCACCATCATCCAAGGGCATATCAGCATCAAGGATGAATTTTTGCCCGACTTCAAGCATGGTCTTGCCTGTTTTAAACTTACCACAACGAATCTTAGGGCCTTGCATGTCGGCAAGAATACCGACAACAACGCCAAGTTTAGCCGCTGCTGCACGGACATTGTCGGCGCGCAGTTGATGATCTTCTGGTGTGCCATGTGAGAAGTTCAAACGAACGACATTCACACCAGCTGCAATCATTTTTTCCAGCATTTCTGGAGATTCTGAAGCAGGACCTAGGGTTGCTACAATTTTTGTTCTACGAATATGTTTAGTCACTTAGCTGCGCGCTCCTCTAACATGGCAACTGCGGGTAGTTTTTTGCCTTCCAAGAACTCAAGGAATGCACCACCACCAGTTGAAATGTAAGACACTTTATCTGAAATATTATATTTATCGACAGCAGCCAATGTATCGCCACCACCAGCGATTGAAAATGCAGAAGATTCTGCGATCGCCATGGAAATTGCTTTGGTACCTTCACCAAATTGATCGAATTCAAAAACACCAACAGGGCCATTCCACACGATAGTACCTGCATTTTTAATGATTTCTGCCAATGCTGCAGCTGAATCAGGGCCGATATCAAAAATCATATCATCATCCAAGCATTCATCAGCACCTTTTAAGGTTGCTTCAGCAGTAGGGGAGAACTCTTTAGCACACACGATATCTGCTGGAACAGGAATGCTGCCGCCCTTGGCTTCTGCATTGGCAGTCAATGTTTTACAGGTATCTATCAAATCAGCTTCATACAATGATTTACCTACAGGTAAACCTGCAGCTGCGATGAATGTGTTAGCGATACCGCCACCCACAACCAATTGATCCACGATCGTAGAAAGAGATTCAAGTACGGTTAATTTTGTTGAAACTTTAGAACCACCAACAATGGCAACCATTGGGCGAGCTGGATTATCCAAGGCTTTACCCAAGGCTTCTAATTCGCCTGCCAACAATGGGCCTGCACATGCAACAGGTGCAAATGTGCCAGCGCCATGTGTAGAAGCTTGTGCACGGTGGGCTGTGCCGAATGCATCCATCACATATACGTCACAAAGTGCTGCGTATTGTTTGGATAGAGCTTCTTCATTTTTCTTTTCACCAGCATTGAAGCGAACGTTTTCTAAAAGAACAACTTCGCCATCAGCAACAGCCACATCAGCACCAAGGTAGTCCGTAACAAGGCGTACATCTTGCCCCAGTAGACCCGACATATGCGTTGCAACAGGAGTCAAAGAGAATTCTGATTCAGGAGAGCCTTCAGTAGGGCGGCCTAAGTGAGACATAACCAATACTTTTGCACCAGCTTTCACGCAGTGTTCGATGGTTGGCAAGGATGCACGGATGCGCTTATCACTGCCTACTTTCCCATCGGAAATTGGCACATTTAAATCCTGGCGGATCAATACGCGCTTACCAGCTAGGTCTAGGTCGGTCATTTTAATTACAGACATTTCTACTCCCTCACTTCTTTGATATTATAACATTTACGATTAAAAACGCTTGTCGCTGTTGGCTCGGTAAAACCAGCAATGAAAAACGTGGGAGCTGCCAAAGCAACTCCCAACATTTTGTGTTTATGCGATATGACGCAATACGCGTAACATGTTGCAAGTATATCCATACTCGTTGTCATAAAAAGCAACGATTTTAACAAAAGTGCTATCGATGGCGATACCAGCAGTTGCATCAAAGATTGATGGGTGAGAATCACCACGAAAATCTGTAGAGACTACTTTTTCAGCAGTGAAGCCCAAAACACCCTTCATAGAGCCTTCAGAAGCTTCCTTCATGGTAGCTACGATGTTGTCGTAAGATGTTTCTTTATCTAGCTCAACAGTCAAATCCACAACAGATACATCTGATGTTGGCACACGGAATGCCATACCAGTAAGTTTACCATTCAATGCAGGGATTACTTTACCTACAGCTTTAGCAGCACCAGTGGATGATGGAATGATGTTTTCCAAAATGCCACGACCACCGCGCCAGTCTTTATTAGAAGGACCATCTACAGTTTTTTGTGTTGCAGTTGCAGCATGAACAGTCGTCATCAAACCACGTTTGATGCCGAAGTTGTCATTCAACACTTTAGCAATAGGTGCCAAGCAGTTTGTTGTGCAAGATGCAGCAGAAACGATTGACTGACCTGCATATTCATCATGGTTCACACCATAAACAAACATTGGCGTTGCATCTTTTGAAGGTGCTGATTGTAATACTTTCTTAGCACCTGCATCGATATGCGCTTGGCAAGTTTCCTCAGTTAGGAAGAAGCCTGTACATTCCAACACAACGTCAACACCAACTTCATCCCATTTAAGGTCAGCAGGATTACGCTCAGCAGTTATGCGAATGGTTTTACCATCAACAACTAGATTGCCAGCGTCAACAGCAACATCACCGTCAAAACGGCCATGAACAGAGTCATATTTAAGCATATAGGCTTGATAATCAGGCTCTAGAAGATCGTTAATCGCAACAACTTCCATATCTTTAAATTCTTTAGCAATGGCGCGGAACGCCATGCGGCCAATACGGCCAAAACCATTAATACCAACTTTAATTGTCATTATATACTCTCCCTTTAAGTTTAATTAAGCAACGTCATTCACTGCAGCAATGACTGCTTCAGTGGTGATGTTAAATAGTTTGAATAGTTCGCCTGCAGGTGCTGACTCACCGAATGTATCAATACCGATTACTTTACCGTTCAAACCAGTGTATTTCGCCCAGAAAGCAGTTACGCCAGCTTCAACAGCAACACGGGCTGATACAGATGCAGGCAATACAGATTCTTTGTACTCAGCATCCTGTTTATCAAACAGGTTGGTAGAAGGCATGGATACAACACGAACTTTTTTATCTGTGATTGCAGCTGCAGCTTCCATCGCCAAAGATACTTCAGAACCAGTAGCGATGATGATTGCATCAGGCGTACCAGAACAATCTTTAAGAATATAACCACCACGTTCGATCAATTTAACCTGATCAGCAGTACGTTCTTGATGTGGAAGATTCTGACGTGAATAAATTAATGAAGTCGGACCTGTTAGGTTTTGAACAGCAACTTTCCATGATACAGCTGATTCAACTGCATCACACGGGCGCCATACATCCATATTTGGAATCATGCGCAATGTTGCAGTTTGCTCTACAGGCTGATGGGTCGGGCCATCTTCACCAAGACCGATTGAGTCATGGGTGAATACTTCAATATGACGAATTTTCATCAATGCAGCCATGCGCAATGCGTTACGAGCATATTCAGAGAACATCAAGAAAGTAGCGCCGTAAGGTACAAATCCACCATGCAATGAAATACCATTGATCATTGCTGCCATGCCAAATTCACGTACGCCGTAGTTGACGTAGTTGCCGTCATCATGCGCACAAACTGGTTTAGCTTCAGGCCACAATGTTAGGTTTGAACCCGCCAAGTCAGCAGAACCACCCAAAAATTCAGGGGTCAGTTTAGCCAATGCAGCAATAGTGTTTTGTGAAGCTTTACGTGATGCAATGGTTTCACCTTTTGCAGCAACTTCAGCAATAAATGTATCAACACCAGCTTCCCAATCAGCAGCAAGCTCATTGTTCAAGCGACGCTTCAATTCAGAGGCTTCCGTTGGGAATTCAGCAGCATATGCAGCAAAACGAGTGTCCCAGTCAGCTTCAGCAGCAACGCCAGCTTCTTTGTTGTCCCAGCCTTCATAAACATCAGCAGGGATTTCAAATGGTGCAGATTCCCAGCCCAATTCTTTACGAACCAAAGCAATTTCTTCATCGCCCAAAGCCGCGCCATGACAATCATGTGAGCCAGCTTTGTTTGGAGAACCGAAACCAATGACTGTTTTACAGCAAACCATGGTTGGTTTACCTGTTTCAGCTTTTGCAGTTTCAATCGCATCTTTAATTTCATCAGCACTGTGACCATCAACGTTGCGAATTACTTGCCAGCCATAAGCTTCAAAGCGACCAGCAGTATCATCGGTGAACCAGCCTTCAACTTCACCATCAATAGAAATGCCGTTGTCATCCCAGAATGCAACTAGTTTGCCCAAGCCCAAAGTGCCAGCCAAAGAGCATGCTTCGTGAGAAATGCCTTCCATCAAGCAGCCATCGCCTAAGAATACATAGGTGTTATGATCAACAATATTGTGACCAGGCTTGTTGAACTGAGCAGCCAAAGTCTTTTCAGCCAATGCCATGCCAACACCGTTGGTAATGCCTTGACCCAATGGGCCAGTTGTTGTTTCAACGCCAGGCGCATAACCATATTCAGGGTGACCAGGCGTGCGAGAGTGCAATTGACGGAACTGTTTCAAATCTTCCATGCCCAAGTCGTAGCCTGTTAGGTGTAACAAGGAATAGATCAACATAGAGCCATGGCCATTGGAAAGAATAAAACGGTCACGATCAGCCCATTGTGGGTTGGTCGGGTTATGTTTCATATAGTCGTTCCAAAGAACTTCAGCGATGTCCGCCATGCCCATTGGTGCGCCTGGATGGCCAGAGTTTGCTTTTTGTACTGAATCCATAGCTAAAGCACGAACGGCGTTAGCCAAATGTCTGCGATTACTCATTGATACTACTCCTTAGGTTTACTAAATATTGAATTAACTGTTAAAACTTTAAACGTGAAGTGTGGTTTGAACGCGGCGGATATTGCCCACAGAGCCTGAAAGAACGACTGTATCTGTTGTCATATACTTGCCATCTACATCAGTACCTATTTTCACATGGTCGACATATTCGCCACTGGTTAAGCCTGTTGCGATGAACATGCAGTCATCAGAGGTTACCAACTCATCACGGGTTAAGTATGTTGTGGTATCAATACCTTCTTTTTTGCACAATTCGATTTCAAAGTCTTTCTGCGGAGCCATGCGACCAAACATTTCTGCACCCATCGCACGTGCAGCACATGCAGTAACGATACCTTCAGGTGTACCACCGATACCAAATAGGGCATCAGAACCCATATTCAATACAGCCTGAATCGCGCCATTTACATCGCCATCGGTTGCTAAACGAACTTTTGCACCGCAGGCATAAATTTCTTTTATTAATTGAGCATGACGAGGCTTGTCCAATACGAATACAGTGATTTCAGTAATATCTTTCTTTAAAGCCTTGGCTAGCTGTTCCAAGCGCACTTCTACAGAAGCTGTTGGGTCAATTTTACCACGTGCAGCTTTTGGATAAACCTGTTTCTCCATGTAAAAACATGAACCAGGGCGATACATCGTGCCTGCAGGTGCTGCTGCTAAAGTTACAATAGAGCCTGCAGCATCACGGGCAAATAAATTTGTTCCTTCAATAGGGTCAACAGCAATATCCACACCAATACCACGGCCATCACCAACTTCTTCGTCGTCATACAAAGCAGGAGCTTCATCTTTCGCGCCTTCGCCAATAACAATGACACCCTTCATTTTAACCTGATTGATGCGTGTACGCATAGCGTCCACTGCAAAACCATCGCCTTCATCCTTCTGTCCAGAGCCTACAAACGGCGCGCAAGCACGTGCCGCGGCTTCACAAACTTCTACCAGATCAATCTTCAGATCAGCAACTGTGTTCATTGATTTCCCTCCCAGTTTTTTTAAGAAAAACAACTAATGCGGCGGCACACTAGCCTAATTGCCTTTAAAAAGCGACCTGTGATCTGGGGCTCAGGAAGGCGCTTGTAAAACAAGGCTTGATAGCAATTGCTTATGAATAGTGGCAGGTGCCGCGGCAATGGGGGAGCTTAACTGAATGCTCTTGAAAGGCTGCTTGCCGGCAAAGTCGGTTACGTTGCACCCAGCTTCTTCTGCCAATAAGCAACCTGCTGCGTAGTCCCACAACTTTTCTCTGCCGTGGATAATGAACTGTCCACGCCCTGCGGCTAGCCAAGCCCATTCAAGTGCGCAGCTGCCAATATTACGCTGACTTCGGTACATACGGTCGCAGGCCATAGATATGGCAGTGTCGCGTTGTAGGCGCTTGAAATCTATATAGCCTACAGCGTCTTCGAGGCGGCCAGCTGAAGCGCACTGGATGGGTCGATCATTGAGGAAAGCGCCAGCATTGCGAGCAGCACTGAATGTTTCCTGTCGTACAGGGTCATAAATGCAGGCCAGTTGCGGTACGCCGGCCTCTATCAATGCAAGTGAAATCGCAAAGCAAGGAAAGTTAGAAATGAAGTTGCTGGTGCCATCAAGTGGATCCAAACACCAATAACGACCATTGCTATCTTTAAGGCATTGCAGCTGCTCAGATTCGGACATCTCTTCGCCCAAAAAAGCAATGCTGGCATCGAGTGCGACTAATTTTTTTTCAATAAATTGTTGGCAGGCTAGATCTATTTCAGTGACAACGGATCCATCAGGTTTTTGGGATGTTTGAATGGATGCTTGATACCCCGGTAGAACAATCTCCTTGCCGGCCTGTTCAATGATTTTGATGAGTGCTTGCAGTGTTATTCTAGTGCTCTGTTTGGTCATAGGTTGTCTTCTCTAATTGTAAAATGATATGGTCTAATCATATCTAACCCAGATGCATTCGTATATCTATTCATATGTGATACGAGGACATTATTGGCACACCAGCAAAAAGAATATCGACTCAGCCAAGTTATGAATATTTGCCCAAAATTGCTTCTCATTTCTCTCACAGCCTCTCTATTTATCATTGCTATTACTGGTTATATTCTTTTCGCGTCAGAGAAAAAGTGGCTGACTGGGCAGGCTTTTAATCACCTAGCACTCGTAGCTTTAGCCTAAAAAATGGTATTGAAAATGTGGTTGCGCATTTTTTTAAAATATCTCTTTGTTAGCAGAAGAACTCAATTGTGAATAAGCCTGAATCAGTTCCACAAAGACCATGAAAGTAGGTATCAAGTCAAAATTTTTAGGGAGAGGGGGGTAGCCCATAGAGCCGTAGCAATAAGGGTAGATTTCCGCAATAATCCTATTGGTACATCATATAGTGTTATATCAATGAACTGTTTAGCCTAGGAAGTGACTTCTGAGCAAATACTTTCCATTAGTATGGGATGTAAAGGATTAAACCCTAAACTTTAAAACCGTTCGTGCTAATCGTTTGTGCTGTCAAATGGGCAGGGGTGGTGATCAATGCCAAATCGACAATAGCCGCAGTATTGGGTGTCTTTTGCATGGTTATTATGACAGGCTTCAAGTGCGTTCAGTAGTGTTATGAGATTTTCGGGCTGATAGGGTTTATCCAGCGTGAAACACAGCTGACTGGCGGCACGAACATGGTGTTCATCATCAGCATTTCCTGTAATCAATATAATTCTTTGAAAAGGGAATTTTTTTCTAATTTCAAGTACCAAATCGTAACCGTTGATACCGGGCATATTAACATCACTTAACACGGCAATTGGATTGACGAAATCAGGTGTGCTCATATATTCAAGGTACTTATCACCAGAACTAAAAGATACACTACGATAGGAGGCATCAGAAATGATGCATTCGAGTAGTTCGCGAAGCATTGGGTTATCATCAATAATGTGAAACATTTCATTGCTCCTCTGAATTTATAGCCAACAAGATGACTCTATAATCATAGCAGGACGCGACATGGTTAACTAATCTAACAATAAATTAACCCTTTTTGAATCATGGGGATGATGCTAAACAGCACAATTAAACGCACACTGGCATGTCACGCTTTCTGCTAACCAATGGGTAGTCATATTTCAATAAGGGCAATCGGTATGGCGAACAGTGAGGGTAGGGGGGGTGAAATTACTTATGCCATCTCATGGGTCAACACATCAAAATTCTTACTTGGATTGCAGGCAGTCTAGTGGTTCGCTTTGGCTCATTTTCTTACCTAAAAAGGTGAGTTTGGGGCCAGTAAAGAAGGCTTTTTTTGTAGAAAAATCTAGAATTTTAAAACGTTTTCTGTAAGCGCAGAGCCATCATGCTTGGTGGATACAGATGCTTGTTGTTTGAAGCTAGGCAGTAGAATATTTTCACCTGCGGCCTAGGCGATGCGGATGACTTTTTGAATATCAGGTGCCAAATGTCTTTTCCTACTGTTATGCTATCGAAAAATAGATAGTGATTTCATTACTTAGTCGTTTTTACGCTAATAAGGAGAAAGATTATGCTCAAAGGAAAAATGGTTATTGGACAATCTGGTGGCCCAACTGCGGTCATTAATCAATCATTGGTTGGTGCAATTCTAGCGGCACGCCAGCAAGATGCGATTACAGGCATACTTGGCGCCCATCACGGTCTTGCGGGTATTATGAAGGAAGACTTTATTGATTTAACCACGCAGTCATTAGAGCAGCTTGAAGATGTCGCGAATACACCTGCGGCAGCACTGGGCTCGGTGCGTTTGAAGCCTGGAAGAGCGGAGTGTGAAAAGGTTTTTGAGGTATTTAAAAAGAATGATGTGCGCTTTTTCTTCTATATTGGTGGCAATGATTCAGCTGAGACTGCCTACATCATTTCCGAGATGGCAAAAGAAGAGAATTATGATTTTTGCACCGTACATATTCCTAAAACCATTGATAATGATTTAAGAGTTACCGATCACTGCCCAGGTTTTGCATCAGCAGCCAAGTTTGTGGCTTTGGCATTTATGGGTGATGACCGTGATAATGCAGCATTGTCGGGTGTTAAAATCAATGTGGTGATGGGTCGCGATGCAGGTTTTTTAACGGCAGCTTCGGCACTTGCTCGCCAAAGTGAAGGCGATGGTCCGCATTTGATTTATGTGCCAGAGAAGACGTTTGATGTGGAGCAGTTTAAAGCTGATGTGGTAGCACAAGTGGAAAAAAATGGCCGTTGTGTGGTGGCTGTTTCTGAAGGTATTGTTGATGCTGATGGCCATCCTATTGCCACCAGTGGTGAGAAAGATTCGCATGGTAATCTACAGCTTTCAGGTACAGGCGCATTGGGTGATGCCTTGTCCGCACTTGTTAAAGAAGCGCTACCAAAAGGTGCGCGTGTGCGTGCGGATACTTTTGGTTATTTGCAACGCAGTTTTCCAAGTGTTGTTTCAGTAGTGGATGCCAAAGAAGCACGTGAAGTGGGTGCATTTGGTGTCAATCAAGCAACGTCTTCGGGTGAAAATGGCTCGGTAGCCATTAAACGTGAAAGCAGCGTACCTTATACAAGCAGCTACTTTGTGACCCCGCTTTCAACTGTGGCACGCGAGGCAACATCATTGGGCGATCAATACATCAATGATGCTGGCAATGATGTAACCCAAGCATGGCTTGATTATCTTGCACCGCTTGTGGGTGATTTACCTAAGATGGGTAAATTGTAAGAAGTTAATAGAATATAGCGGCTGATTGATGGCTGGTAGGCCGCTATATTTTTTTGTAAGTAAAAGTTTTATGGAGTTCACTTGATTAGATACGAAGCAGAATTTGAAGGTTATTTAAAAAAGGCAAAGCTTAAGGGTAATGAGAATGTGGATGATATTATTACATCGCTCAACAGTGTATCCGAGCGCTTGGGCATCAATATAAGTTCCAAGAACCTTGGTTCAGAAGAAGATATACATGAGCTTTCCAAGCGGTTGGCCGAAGTTGGTAAGCGACCACCAAAAGCACTCAAAAAATTCGAATTAGCCATGCAGCATTATGTGAATATGGTGAATGGTTTATAATACTGCACTGGGGGGCAAGTACCGTGTTAGAAGCGGGAACCTTGGTGACTTTCCTCATAAGGGCGTTTTCTCCTCAAGATAAGTGTAGCCTTTTAAACCATCGCTGTAATAGTGAAGAAAAGTGGTAGCTTCCTTGGCTGAAATTTTCCCATAGGATTTAGCTTGTGATAATTGGCGACGCATTCGGTCAATTAAGACTGTTTCGTGAAATTGAACATAATCAAGCACATCTGCAACGGATTCGCCTTCAAGTACTTGTTCAAGCTCATATTGGTCGCCATCCATGCGAACGTGCACAGCATGAGTATCACCAAATAAGTTGTGTAAATCGCCTAATATTTCTTGATAAGCACCAGTGAGAAAAATACCAATGAGGTAAGGTTCACCGTTGTTGATAGGGTGAAGAGGCAATGTTTCTACTATCCCTTCTTCAAGAGGAAATTGCTGAATCTTGCCATCAGAATCACAGGTGATGTCTACCAAAATGGCTTGTTGAGTTGGTTCTTCATTCAAGCGCTGAATGGGCACGACGGGGAAAACCTGTTGAATTGCCCAGGCATCAGGCAACGATTGAAATAATGAAAAGTTACAAAAATAGCGGTCTGCCATCTGGGTGCGAATGCCTGGGATAAGTTGCTCAACTTCTTCATGATCAAGTTTTTTCACCAATAACCCAAGTAGGTGCCAATATAAGGCATCTGCTTGGGCGCGATCGGTAAGTGAGCAAAAACCAAGTGTAAATAATTTATTCACATCTTCACGAAATGAAACCACATCATGTAATGCTTCACGTGAGTTAATCTTGTCTAGATCTTGCAGTGTTTGCCAAAGTTGACGAAGCGGCATGGGGGTGTCTTCATCGGGCTCGTGTTGGGGTAATGGACTGGCGCGTTGGGTTACCCCCAAAACATCGACAATTAAAACAGCATGGTGGGCGACAAGTGCCCTTCCTGATTCTGAAATAATATGAGGGTGAGGAAGCTCTTCATCATCGCAGATGCTTTTCATGGTCCATACGACATCATTAGCATATTCTTGAAGGGAATAATCTACCGATGAGAGATTGGATGAAATAGAGCCATCATAATTGACGCCTAAGCCACCACCCACATCCATAAATTCGATAGGAGCGCCAAGCTTGCGCATTTCAACATAAAATCGAGCAGCTTCTTTCATGGCTTGTTTCACGCGCCGAATTTGTGGGACTTGTGAGCCAATATGGAAGTGTAATAAGCGTAGGGAGCTGAGCATGTCAGCTGACTTTAATTTTTCGATAACATTCAATAGCTCTGCTGGGGATAAGCCGAATTTTGAGTTATCGCCGCCTGAATCTTCCCATTTTCCATTGCTTGTAGCAGCAAGCCGACAACGCAGGCCAATCAGTGGCTCGACACCCAAGCGTTTGGCTGCATTAAGAATAAGATCAAGCTCGTTGGCTTTTTCCACCACGATAAACACACGTTTACCCATTTTACAGCCCATCAGGGCAAGCTCAATGAACTCTTGGTCTTTATAGCCATTACAAATGATAAGTCCTTCAACATCTTCCAGCATAGCTAAGGTAGCATGCAATTCCGGCTTGGAACCAGCTTCTAATCCCCAGTTATACTCAGCGCCAAACTCCACAATTTCTTCAACAACCTGACGTTGCTGGTTCACCTTGATGGGGTAAACACCGTAATAACGCCCTTCGTATTCTGATTCACTCCGCGCAACTTGGAAACGATTATAAATTTGTCCCATGCGTTGTTTTAGCATGTCGGAGAAACGTAAAAGTAGGGGGGCACTTAAATCACGGCTGGTTAAGTCGTCACACAGTACCTTTAAATCAATAGGATGTTCGCCGTCGGGGATGGCAATCATGTTGCCCGCTTTATTTATATTAAAGAAGCCATTTCCCCAGCCTTCAATTTGATAAAGGTTAGTTGCTTGTTGTGTTGTCCATGGTTGACTCAATATTTTATTCATTATTGGTCTGCAAGCATGAGCATTTCACGTACGCACTTGGCAGCCAATACTGACGAACAACCACTAACATCCAATTGGGGTGCCAGCTCCACTGCATCCAAACCAACAATATCACAGCCTTTCATGGCGGTGATAAAGCGCTGAAAAGTCCACCAATCAATGCCGCCGGGTTCTGGTGTGCCCGTGCCAGGAAATGATGCTGGATCAAACACATCCAAATCCACTGTTAAATACAATGGTCTATCACCAATCCAAGCTTTTAAGGTTGCCAAATCATCGTCACGGAAAGTGGTTAAAGTGCTGTAATCGTGCATAAGACTATATTCTTCTTTGGTGCCTGAGCGTATGCCAATTTGACGAATATGTTCTTGACCAAGAAATTCAGCTACACGTTTCATCACACAAGCATGCGATAATTTCACACCCAAATAATCTTCACGTTGATCGGCATGGGCATCCAATTGCACCACCACCAAATCAGGATATTTTTCATACACCGCTTGAATAGCAGGCAATGAAACAAGGTGTTCACCACCAAGTACAAAAGGAATGGTTTCATCGTTAAGTGCTTCTTCCACAGCTTCACGGATAATGGCTAAGCTGGTTTCAACACTGCCCATAGGAAGCTCTAAATCACCTGCATCGGCATAACTAACCGATTCAAGATCTTTATCAAGAATAGGCGAATAGGTTTCAATACCATTGGATGCATCACGAATCCCCGCAGGCCCAAAGCGCGCACCAGGGCGAAAGGATACTGTGCCATCAAAGGGGGCACCAATGATACGGATGTCATGGCTATCTTTTAAATCTTTTTGTGTGAAATCAAACATCAGCGAAGATTAACGCTTTATCTATTGTTCTGAAAGCTTCAGCTTTTTTGAAAGTCTTTTGTGATAAAATATAGCTTCATTCCAACACTGTTATTATAGTGCGTGTCCCTATTGATGAGGGTTATCACAATCACACAGAGGTCTTGAATATGAAAAGAGTTCTTATTATCGGCGCAGGTGGTGTTGGTCGCGTAGTTGCCCACAAATGCGCGCAAAACCCAGAAACATTTTCAGACATCTGGCTTGCCAGCCGTACCCAATCTAAATGTGATGTGATTGCAGCTGAAATCACTGAAAAAACAGGTCGAAGCATACATACAGCGGCAGTTGATGCTGATCATGTGCCTGAGCTGGTGAAGCTGATTCAACAAGTGAAACCTTTTATGATTATCAATGTGGCCCTGCCTTATCAGGATTTGACTATCATGGACGCGTGTTTAGAAACGGGTGTACATTATCTCGACACCGCCAACTACGAACCCTTGGATGAAGCCAAGTTTGAATACTCATGGCAATGGGCTTATCGTGAGAAATTTGAAAAGGCAGGTTTGATGGCTTTGCTTGGCTCAGGATTCGACCCTGGTGTTACCAATGTTTTTTCTGCATATATGCAGAAATATCATTTCGATACCATGGATTATGTGGATATTCTTGATTGTAATGGCGGTGATCATGGCTATGCCTTTGCCACCAATTTTAACCCTGAAATCAATATCCGTGAAGTCACCAGCAAGGGGCGTTATTTCGAAAACGGCGAATGGATTGAGACCGAACCCATGGAAATCAAAAAACAATTTTATTTTGAACAGATTGGGTCAAAAAACATATATTTGCTCTACCATGAAGAAATGGAATCGTTGTCTGTTAACCTCAAAGGTGTCAAACGTATGCGTTTTTGGATGACCTTTGGTGATGCCTATCTGCAACATTTGGAAGTGTTCCGTAATATTGGCTTGGATTCTATTGAGCCCATCATGTTTGAAGATCGTGAAATTGTGCCGATTCAATTTCTGAAAGCATTGTTACCTGATCCTGCAAGCCTTGGCCCACGCACTGTGGGCAAAACCAATATCGGCGTGATTGTGAAAGGTTTTAAAGATGGCAAACCAGTTTCGCGCTATATCTACAATATTTGCGACCACCAAGAGTGCTTCAAAGAAACCAATGCCCAAGGTGTTTCTTACACCACAGGTGTGCCTGCCATGATTGGGGCGATGATGATGATCAAGGGCGAGTGGATGAAGCCAGGTGTCTACAACATGGAAGAATTTAACCCTGACCCATTTATGGATGCGCTCAATCAACACGGCCTGCCTTGGGCAGACATTGCAACTGATATTGATATTGATGCTTTGCCTGCATAATCCGTGAGCTTTGATACCAATCTCATTCCTTCGCCTTGTTATGTTTTAGAAGAAGAAAAACTTGTGCAAAACCTAAAACTTTTGCAACAGGTGCAGGAAGAAGCAGGCTGTAAAATCATTTTAGCTCTCAAAGGTTATGCTATGTGGTCTACTTTTGATGTGATTAAACAATATTTAGCGGGCTGTACAGCAAGCTCCTTGTATGAATTAAAATTATCGGCTGAAAAATTTGGCGGCGAAAATCATATTTATTCAGTAGCGTTTCGTGAAGATGAATTTGCAGAAATTTGTGGTTTGGCTGATCATATTGTGTTTAATTCTGTAAGCCAATGGCAACGTTTTGGTGGCCAAGCACGCCAAGCTGGCAAATCGTGTGGCCTGCGCATTAATCCTGGCATTGCCGAAGTAGAAACCGATCTTTATAATCCTTGTTTTTCAGGTTCGCGTTTGGGTGTGCGCCCCGAAGATTTGTATGATGCTGATTTGACAGGCATTGAAGGCCTACACGCCCATGCTTTATGCGAAAACATGGCAAAATCATCTGTAAAACTTATCGATGCCATGGATGAATACATGGACAATCATCTAGCAGCTTATGTTGCTCAGTTAAAATGGGTAAATTTTGGTGGTGGTCATCTTATCACCCATGTCGATTATGATGTCCAACTGTTGATACAGCGCCTTAAAACATTTAAAGCCAAATGGAATATAGATGTTTATTTAGAGCCCGGTGGCGCTATTGGTTGGCAAACAGGTGTGTTGGTTGCATCGGTGTTGGATATCGTGCCTACAGATGTTTTGCCCGTGGTGATTCTTGATATTTCTGCAACAGCCCATATGCCCGATGTGTTGGAAATGCCATATAGACCAAGCATCACTGGTGCAGCCAAAGCCGCTGAAAAAAACTTTACCTATCGTCTTGGTGGCACCTCCTGTTTGGCTGGTGATGTGATTGGTGATTATGCTTTTGATACACCATTAAAAATTGGTAGTCGTTTAGTTTTTGAAGATATGATGCACTACACCATGGTCAAAACAACCATGTTTAATGGTGTGCGCCATCCAGATATCGGTATTTGGCATAAAAATAAGGCATTTGAACTTGTCCGTAGCTTTCATTATGAAGGCTTTCGAGATAGGCTTTCATGAGAGGCTAGAAGAGCGAATTGCTATGTTTTTTTGTTATATTTGAAACTCCCTAGGCTAAAAAAATCCCCCTTGCGGGAGCTTTTTTCAATACGCATTACTATTTACTGATAGGTATTGCTACTTATTGGGAAGGCAAGCTGTCTTCATTTCCGTCATTCGAAATGACGCCTGATAGAATCATTTAAAGTCTTTTTTTTACGTCCCATAATGCTTCCTCCATAGTTGGTGACAGGCGAAAAGTACTTGCATTGTAATGCAGGTAAACCAGAATGTTTTTATCAAACTGTACAAGGATATTGCACACGATGGATATAAACTTACTTCATACGTTCCTACATGTTGTTAAAGAAGAGGGGTTTCGTAATGCTGCTGATAAACATTTTCTTACAGCATCGGCAGTGAGTGCTCGGATACGAGTACTTGAGAATGAAGTGGGAGCAAAGCTTTTTGATAGGGGTAAATTTGGTGTGAAGTTGACCTTGTCTGGTACGTTTTCTGGATCATGCTGAAAATATATTATCAGGCTGCAATCGAGTGTGTCGTGATGTTGCTATTCCAGCACAAGCTCGCCAAATGCTGGCTGTTGGAGCAACCGATACCATCTGGAGAGGAGGTTTAATGGATGGGCTAGTTGAGATGTACAATCAAGATAGCTCGTTTGCATTACGTATGGAAACAGGTTCTTCGTCGGCTCTTATTCGAGAGCTTTTGGAGGGTGCGCTTGATGTCGTTTGTGTATTTGATATTCCTGATTCGCTGTTGTTTCAGGTGGAAAAAGTTGGTGAAATTGCATTGTTATTGTTATCAACGCGCGCTGGAATATCTATGGAGGATACAACGCAGGATGACTTTGTGCACATTAGCTGGGGAAAGAACGAAGCGTTGACACAAAAGCATGAAATAGATAGTGCATCCATGATACGGACTTCGGCAGGTTGGTTGGGTTTGCAGTGGTTGTTATAGCATGGCGGAGTGGCGTATCTTCCAGAAACTTTGGCTCAGCGTGCAATCGCAGAAGCACAACTGTTTGAAGTAAATGGGGCGTCTAAATTGAGGCATAATGTCTACATGGTTTTTCCCTTGGCATCAGAAAATTTAAAGCCAGATTTACTTACATTATTGTCGATGTTGAGTAGTGTCTTAATCCATCGGCTTAAAAGCTAGGCCTTGCTTGTTTGGACGTTTTTCTTAGTGCTTAAGGTAGTTTTCTTTTCAAGTTGACTGTCATGAATAAGGTTCGTGTTTACGAAATGTTGCCATGTGAAAGCTTGATGTTAAGGTTCGCCGCGCTACTGGGGTGACACATATGTTACATGGTGGTTGTTAACGCAATTATGTGAATGATTGTTGTTATATGGAAGGGTGACAGAGTGGCCGAATGTACCGGTCTTGAAAACCTTAAAATGCCCAATTTATCAATATCTTACAAGCTTAAAAGCCTTTTATTTCCACGTTTTTTTAAGCTTATCGCTTCACCCAACTTTTTTAAACTTCTTTAACAACTGTGACAAAATTGTGACAAGCTAGGGGGAAGGTTTTGCCTCTTTTTCCGGCTACTCAATGTTAGGAATTATTAAATATACTGAGAAAATTAAATACGTAAGCGGCATCCACATTCTTTGGGTGGCGGCGTTTAGAGCAAAAGATAAAATGTTTGATGGCGATTGATGGTATGTCTAAGCCTAAAGGAAGCTCATGTTGGCAAGCATTGGCTGCTAGGGTGAGTTTTTGGCTGGTTGTTCGGATTGAAGCAATTTCTGCCCGATTATGTTTGGCTGATCTCGTATAGTATTCGTCATCCATATCCATAAAAGCTCTTGCTGATAATTCAATTGATGCACTCGCCGTGTTTAATATGAATAGTTCGGCGGCGTGCATAAAACCTGTCACGGCTAAGGCTAGTTGAATGATGGGTGTGGGTTGAGCTTTAGTTAACGAGAGAAAGAGAAGAGAGTCATTTTTTTGTTCAGATGGTAATTCAAAAGCTTGCCATAGAGGCACGCCTTGAGGGCCAATTTGGTAAGCTTTTTCAACATCAGGATGTAAATTTTCATTTAGTCTAGTTATCCATTTGGACGAGCAGCGCTGACCCTTTGCCCATTTACTGCATTGCATGGTGGTGATTGAATCATCAAGCGTCACTTCATACATGGCATCAGCAGTAGCTTGATATGTGGTTGTTCCAAGCTTGCTCGCGGCGGCAAGGTACCAAGTTACGGTTCTCAACTTATCCAAAGGGGATGTGGGCGAGGGCATTATGTATGCTCTCCTCTTATGTTTGGGGAAGGGGTGTTATCTAAGTCATACTTGGCTTGCATTATTAACCAGGCAATAGGTTTATTTTTGAAAAATAAGCTTAACCTGACTGCTGTGTCAGGACTT
>Ga0316202_10000451_pt1 | contig 46149 bp, 56 predicted proteins | sample 3monrhotite_MG_FD_204934 | JGI IMG/M metagenome (GOLD analysis project Ga0316202, IMG submission 204934) | Microbial mat bacterial communities from mineral coupon in-situ incubated in ocean water Damariscotta River, Maine, United States -... | ecosystem: Environmental > Aquatic > Marine >...
GTCATACTCTCACCTTAACCATTGTTAGCTTTTCTTGAATGTACTCTAATGCCTCAATCGACACACTCGTATCAGGATATTTTGTAATATCAACTAAGGAACCGTCACTTTGTACAAGATATTTTTTAGGTGTCCGAAGCTGTACATTCGCTATATGGTTAAATATTTTTTCTTTTTGAAGCTCTAAATCTCTTGTTATGTCCATACATTCACCTTAATCATTGTTGTTAGTCTTTAGTAAGTCACATATATAGTGCAGGTAGTAAAGCACCATTAAAAACAATGCTATTAATACATCAATCGGAGATGCTTGCTGCTTTATGTATGTTATGTAGCCAGTAAAATAGCTAATGCTATAATGTACAATACTTTCATACTTTCACCTTAATCATTGTTGTTTATTCTATCTGCATCATCATTAAGAGAGTGAAGCGTTGAGCAATTTTTACACCAAAGAGAGACATCCTCGTTTTGCACAATTTCATCATCAATTTTTTCTTGTGCTTTATGCTCCCATTCCCACTCATCGGAGCAACCACAATTACCACAAATTAAATGTAACCTAGCCATTACCATAATCTCACCTTAATCATTGTTATATTTCATCTTTAATGCGCTGCAAGCTTTTTATTAGCCAATCTAAATGCGTGACAGGTATTGTAATATCATCTACATGTTTTAGCGTCACATAGCCTACAATCTCTTTGTCATGTAAGTAAGGTTTCTTGTCATAGCGCACTGAAAACTCAACGGTGCTTGAATCGTCGCTGTAATGCTTTTCAAAGCAAATTATATCCATTTCATTCACCTTAATCATTGTTGTTTAAACTTATCTCTAATTGGGTTCTATATCTCCAACCGTTACAGTTGATATAAACACAATCACAGGGTACAGCCTCGCCATGCTTATCGAAATATTCTCTAGTTATATCGCTCCGCCTACAATATTCAGTTATAAATTCTTCTTTAGTCATACATCCTCCGATCATTCTAAGCGCATTATTAACAGTAATTTTCATTTTTAGAGGCATTTAATAAATCCGCTAAACTTTTCCTACCTACTTTTTCTGTTTTTAACTTACTAGTAACATTCGTGAAAACCAAGTCCAAGTGGGCACTAATCATCTTAACCTGCTTAGCGGTTAAAGCTTTAGGCTCTCCGTCTATTTCAATCTTACCCTTCAGCCAGTAACAAAACTCTGTTGATGTCATTTAACTATCCTCACTTTGTTTGAGTGCCTCTTGAGCTATCTCTAAGATAAATGCTTTATCTGGCTCAGCGTTTATACTCACATGTAAGCGAATAGACCGAAACATGTTATCTAAAAACTCAACCTTTTTAACCAGTTCAGCGTTTTTAGTTTCTGCCTCATTTAGTTGGGCTTGTAGTTGCTCGATATTAAGTAACAGCCTTGCCGCTTCAAACCCCAAACGAACAGCACTTAAGTCATATTTAGCCCAGTGACTACTAGGCATCATGGAAACGAACTTATTAAAATCTTTGTTTTCAGAATCAATAAAGGTCTTGTTTATTAAGCTCTCAACACTAACCCATTCACTCTGCTTTTCTAGTTGCTTGATGTATTTTAAAGCATCTTGTACATTATCATAGCCTTCATCATCCATAAGGCTGGATATTAAATCTAAATCCGACTTTATTTTATTGCTGTCGAACTTTTTCGCTTCATCTATTAGTTTAGTCATTTAACTACCCTCACCTTAATCATTGTTACCACTCCAAACCCTTAATCATTGTTGTTTATCTCTATACTCAACTTCATAAGCTCATAACAGGTTTGATAATCATAAAATTCTGGCTCGTCTGTGTTTCCTCTGCTCTTTCGCCTAGTTGTATTTACTTCGTCAATTAATAACTTCATTTCACGCGCTGCATCCTGTAAATGAATCTTCAAGCTTTTAACCTCTTCAACCAGTTTAGCGTTTTTAATCTCTAAGCTTTTAATTTTATTAGCGCAAAGAGTAAAGACATCTTTGCTTATCTCATCTTTAGATTCCATAATCTATCTCCTAATTTGGGTGGATGGGCTAAGGCGTTAATCTTAGCTAAACCTGTGAGCTTTTATATCACGCTGGGGTCTTGGTTATACCGCTGCTTGGGACTCGAACCCAACTCGCATGAACTACATGCTTCCATCCATAAACTTTTACTTACCTATAAATAACGCCATTATTAAAAATCCATACTCAAACCAAGCTGCCAGTTTCTACCGACAACACCAGTTTGATAGCCGATTGTTACGTACTGCCATAGTTGACGGTTATCCGCGCTTAAGTAGTTTGATATAAGCCCGTGTAAAACACCGTTAACAATAAAGTATTTATAAACATCATCTTGATTCGGACAACGACCAAGTAACTGATTCAACTCATAATACGTGTCGCAGTTTTTAGAAATATTCAGCGTCTGACCTAAATCAACTACCAGCAACACGTTGTAAACAATCTCAAGTTGCACATCTTCACGACTCCATTCATCAGCATTAACTGGGAAACTTATCAACATCAGTAGTATTAACGTTTTCATTTACTGTCACCATTGTTAAGCTGCTGAGTTACTTCAATCAAATGCTTCAATGTCCGTTCACCGATGATACGACCTTCAGCTGCATCGTCACACTGTGGTGGATCATCATCGTTGACATCCCATATCACCTGGCACTTATCACAGCACCATTGGTCACTGATTCTGTATTTGCTACAACTCATCGGTAAGCTTCTCCGGTGGTGACCAGGTTCGCTTAACGCTCGGCACCATCTCTTTAAAGTTGTCGTTGAACATTTCATGTGTCACTACGCGCATTCTGTTGGACCTGATGAAACGGAACACCACGTGCGTTTGACACACTGCCCACACATGCACTGATGCCTGCTTACCATCTTTGGTGGTGTAGTCAGTGCCTACTATTGGTCGTGTTGTCATTTTGACCACCGATGACCGACAGGTTTACGTACTTGTAACATCTTCACAGCACGTCTGATGCCTGCATCAAACTCGTCATCTTCATCTACATACTCAGCGTTGTCTGCGTACTGCTGCAGCACGTAAAGCTTCACGTCATGTAAATAATGCTGACTCATTGCCCAACCGAAACCATCATCAAAGCGTTCACTGGCTGCAGCTTGTCTGCGCGATATTATCCAGGATTTGATTAACTTAATCATTTAGTGTCACCCCATGTAGAAAAACATTAAAGCAAATGCTGCACCGAATGTGATAAGTAACACACAGCTTTTAGCAAAATGCATGCCGATTCGTGCTGAACGACGACGCTCAACACCCTTATACTTTTGTTCTCTCATGAATACCATTATTGTCACCTCAATTAATTGTTATATACAATGTAGCACAATGTTTCACATGCTGCAAGCTTCATTTGTAATAAAGCTCGGCAACCTGACGTGCAGCAATGGCACTCGCTTCAAGTTTAAAGGTGCCTAAGAAATGACGCTTTTTATCTTTTGTAATTTTAGCTACCCACACCTGGTCACGGGTGTCGAACGACACACCCTTCACATTTGACCGGTACGATGGTTTAACAGGTTTAGGTTTAACAGGTTTATCGGTGGTGATGTTGCACCACCGGTCGTCATACCGGTCACCGTTGACTGAATACAATTTACTCGATGGTTCTTCACCCGTTATATATAAGTATGCAATACGCCGTGTCATGGTGACCCATTGATCAATCTTAATGCCGTTACCTGCTGCACGTCTGAATGTGCGGTATTCAATATCTGTTGGCTTATTATTAAGGTATGGCAAGACGTAAAAGAACAACCCACTGTCACCGTCGTAATGTACCCACTTCTTCAATTCTGCTTGATTCATGTTGATGTTCTCCTTGTTTTTAGAGTATAGCATAAAGGACGTAGGGTGTTGCAAGTACACTAGAACACGCGAACGACGCACTTTTTTTGTAGGGTTATTATTGACAGTGTTGCTGAAAATGTTGATTCAAATGGTGACAGTGTTGCTGTGAGTCACAGTTGCAGTGTTTCAGTGGTGAAAAGGTGGCTTAAAAACATTTCTGGTGTTGATTCAAATGGTGACAGTGTAAAAACGCTGAAAATGTTTCCTTATAAATCAATGGTTTACAAGCCTAAATTGTTCCACGTATACACTCTGAGAAGAGCAGATGTCGTAAGTTCTTGTTTCTATTAACTATTATATTCTCACGTCTACCTTAAAATAGGTAAGTAGCTGTGGTAACACTATGATATTACTAGTAATTGTATGTTCCACGTATACTCTCTTACTTTTTGGCAAGTTGCTGGGGATAATTTTAAACATTGTTAAAAACGCAGCAGGTCAATATTCGGTTTCAAGGTAGACGTGGGCGTGGAAGGGTTAAAAACATTCTCAGCAACAGTGTGACGATGTAACAATCACCGGTGGATAACCTGTGGATAAGTACCATTACCTTGCTATAAAATTACATGCTACACTGTAACAATATAACTATTTAATAATTTGGTGAACTGATGGTCCAACGAATAACATCTAAAGAACTGATGGGGTTACCGGCAAAGAAAGCTAACTTCGTCATTGAGTTCTGCAAAGACTTTGCCCCACGACGTGCTGCTGAAGCATCAGGTTATGCAGCTGATAGCGGTTATGCCATGTTGAAAGATGAACTCATTGCTGCAGCGATTGATCGTATTTTAGAACAGCGACTTGAAGCCAGTCACATTGATGCAGAGTGGTTGTTGATGGAAGCGGTAGACAATCATTTGATTGCACGACAACAAGGTAACATTTCATCCAGTAATACAGCATTAGGGTTGGTCGGTAAGCATAAGATGGTGGATGCGTTCGCTGCTGAGAAGATTGAAGTCAACAGTGATAAAGAGGTCATGTTACGTCTTCAGCGTGGACGTAAGCGATTGAATGAGAATAGTGATGAAACACCTGATGATGAGGTTTCATTCTTCTAAGATTATGTGATAGTCTATCAGCAGCTTTGCTGGGGATACCGAGCTTTTATGCTCATTTGCCGTCACCCAAATTGTGTGTACCCAGCAAGGCATCAAATTTAATATTTGTTACTATAAGGGTTTACAAATTGTCATTAATAAGAGCAAGAATTAAAACTAACGAGGTTGCTGCTGTAAGTAGTGGTTTTGCTGAACCTTGGAATGCGCCATTAAGAACCTTTCATACATCTAAAGACGCAATAGGCGGTAATCCTGCTGGTGATGATAGTAATGCTGGTACATCAGAAGCAGTACCGTTTGCTACCATTCAGCGTGGCCACAATGCTTGCGATACAGCAGGAGACCAACTTTTAGTTCGTGAATCTGCATCTCCGTATGTCGAGCCTTACCATACCTTTGGAGCAGACTACCGAGGCATGACCATTACCGCGCAAGGCACAGCAACCGACTTTATTCATATTGAAAATTATCCGAATGAGCTTCCAGAAATAGAGCAAGGTCTTACTGCAATCACAACTTACGATGTTGATCTAACCACCGCTGATGGAACTTATCAGTGTCGTGGTATCTATGTTGCAAGTGGTACTCAATATGTGAAAATTCGTGGGTTTAGAATTAAGAACTGTGCTGAGCAAGGCATTTTCTGCGCACCAAGCGGTAGCATAACGGGATTATATGTTGAGCATGTTGAGGTTGTTGATATTTATGGTGAGTCTGCAAATAACCTAGCAGGTATACGCTTTGATAATGTTCATGGTGGTGTTATTAGGAATTGTATTATTCATGGTATTTACAATCTTTCAGGTTCAAGCAATCCATACACAGCCGAGCCTTATGATTTTGATGCCGCTATACATGGTTATTTTGCGGGAGACTGTAAGTTTTACAACAATAAAATTTATCACGCTGCAAAAGGTATCTTCCAAAAATCAGCCAATATACTAGGCGAAGATTCTCACGAGATTTTTAGAAACGAATTCCATTCATTAACCGAAGAGATGGTTTCGTACCAGATCCAAGGTAGTGGATCAGACCCTATCCTTAATGCAATTGTTCGTGAGAACACAGGCTATAACGTTGGCCATTTAATAAATACCGATGATTTACATACGATTCCTAGTCAATCAATTACTTTGCTTATCAAAAATAACACCGTTGTTAATGCTTCTTATATAGGCGGCATTAATGGCGTTAATAATGTAGATATAATTGATAATATTTTCTCAGGAATCACATCCTCTGAATTTACTTTATATGCGCGCTCAGGCACAACGCCTTTAGCTAAAATAAGAACAATGAATTACAACACTTTCCACAACGTTACTACGTTTAAAATGATTCTTGCTTATAACAATGGCGGCGGTACACAGGAAGAATACGCTTCACTGACCGCTTGGCGAACCGCTTTTGATGATTCGGCTCTAGGAGTTTCACAGTTAACAAATAATCCAGATGTAAACTCCACTACTACCGACCCATTAATTACTGATGCTGCAAACGGTAACTTTACATTAGGTGGCGCTTCACCAGATAAAAATAATAGCTCAACAGGTGGCGAGCGTGGCGCACACGGTTTAGGTGCCACGGGAACCGGTGCAGGTGGTATAGGTGTTGATTGGGCAATAGGTGAAGCGGCATGAGGACAATTGCAATAACAGTTTGGATAGGGATTGATGTCCCTGCTGCCAACTTTGATTATGGCAGTATTTTATCTGCACGAACAGTTAAGGTCTTTACTAGTGAAAAGGATTTTAAATCATCCAAATTTAAACCAAGCAAAAACTTTAATGTTGCAGCAGTTTTAAAAAATGGGCAATTAGAGATAAAAGAGCAGCTTGGCAGTGAGTATGTGAATTACTTATTTTTAGAAAACGTACCGAAACATATTAATTTAAAAGACCTAGCGACACTGAAAAGAAAATTACAAGGTGTGTTATTTGTTAACGCTAAAATGGTTGATATATCAAACTCAGTATTTAAGCTTGGCGATAAGTTGCTTTCAATTGTCACAAAAAACAAATTCACTACAGCAGACTTCTCAGCGCTTGAATTTATTAACAAAGAAGAGGCCGCATAATGGCAACTTTACAAGATTTATTTACAGGTGGTTATGATACGGCTATTTGGGATGTTTCAAAGACTAACGCAAACACAACCGTAACAGGTGTTGGCAATCTTATTGAGGTTGTTAATACCGATGGCAATGGTGGTTATGAAGGGTTAACGTCTAAGATTGCTTATGATTTATCCGCTTTATCGTTAGTCAGCGCAGTACCCGAAGTCTTAGGTAATCGGTTTGAATTATGGATATCACCGCACGACTTAAATAATATCGACCCTACAACAGTCGCTAATTACATCATGATTCGGTATACAGGCGGCGACCTACGAATATTGCAGCGTATTTCGTCAGGTACACCAACAGACACTTATTTAACAGGCGGTGCGACCAGTGATGTTCTTGAGCTTAATATGCCAACAACAGGCAATGAAGTTCGAGCAATAATCAATACAGTAGAGCAAGGCTCACTCGCTTCATTCACAATGAGCAGAACTTGTTACATAGGCTTATTTGCTTACACAGATACAGCAGCACAAGAGGTTCATTTTGATACGTTCAATATGACGTATCAAGCTGCTGCAACCTCATCTTTACTTTTATTGGACTCATAGGAAAATATTATGTCTACTCACAATTTTGTTATAGAAAAAGGGGCGACAGATGTTAGTTTCGATGTGTTCGCTCAGGACTCAACAGACGGCACACCCTTAACAGGGCTTGTCTATAATACCGCTTCACTCACTGCTTATTATAAAATAGGCTCACTTGGGGCATTAACCGCATTAACCTTAGCAACTCAAACCGCGACAGGCGCACATTCAGACGGCGGCTTTGTTGAATTATCAGCAACCAACTATGAGGGTGTTTATCGGTTTGATATTTCAGACGCTATTGTTGCAGACACCGCAGGAATAGATAGAGCCTCTATCGTTATTCGAGGCGCAGCTAACTTACAACCAATCGTTATTAATATTGATTTGGTTGATGCAATCAATGTAGCGGCCGGCGTTGTAGAATCAAATGTTAAAAATGTTAATGGTACATCTCAGACAGCGGGTGATTTGCAAGCATTAATCACCACAGTGGACACGGTAGTCGATGCAATCAAAGTTGCCACTGATAAAATGGTATTCACTAAAGTGAATGAGCTTGATGTTAATCTCATTTCAATTAACGATGTAACGTTAACTGGAGATGGCTCAGCGTCGCCATTTGATGTGTAATGAGTCTTAGCGTAGCAGGCATTTGGGCAGTTGACGTTTGGGATCAAACAGTCTGGGCTGATGGTGTTTGGCAGGAAGGTGCCGCGGCTCCAAGTGCTGTCTTATCTGGTACAGCTAGTTCAAGTATTACCGAAGATGATTTAGCTGCTGATGATAAAACCAGTATTATCACTCTAACCAATGGTACTTGGCTTGCAGCCGGTACTGGGGCAATTGGATCAAGCGCGCAAACTCAATCTATCATTGATTTATTTTCCGCGGCTGAATCTGAAACATTAGGATTTAATAATGAAGTTACTGGGTCACTGGTAAGAACAAGTCCAACTGTTGCGACAATTACTTGGACATCAAACGGCCATGATATAACCGCACAAGAAAATATAAGTGTTGCAGATATTCCGTTTGCCTTAATTGATGGTGCATCAACGGATGTCGTAGTTAGTGAGACTTTTACAATTGATTTTGTTGCTGCGATATCTGCTGCTTTGTCAGGAACAATAACAGCTGGAACAAAAGAAAGTGATATTGTTAACGGCGGTAAAACTATCATCATAACGCTTGTCAATGATACTTGGGTTACAGCTGGGGCAACATTTGATGCTCAACGACAAAACATAATTGATGGTCTGAGTTCAGCACAATCAGAAGCAACTGGGTTTAATAATGAAGTTAAAGCAAAAGAAGTTGTTACTGCAGTTGTAAGAACATCTCCAACAGTAGTAACAATTACTTTAACAGCACAAGCTGCTTATGACATTACAGCACAAGAAGTAATATCAGATATAATTCCTGCGACTGCATTAACAACAAGTGCAAGTCCTATTGTGGTAGTTCCAACTTTTGCTGTTAATATTGATTCTGTTGCTGGAAGCACACCTGAAAACTTAACATCTAAATTAAACACTAACTTAATATCACCATTGTTAAGTAAATTGATAGGAGAATAAAATCATGGCTATGAAAGCGTTAATCACAGCACAAACAGCTGCAGCAACACAGAAAATTGCATTGGGTCCTGGAAAACATACAGTATCTGCAGGTAAATTAGTATCTGCTGAAGTTGTTACATTCCAACTTGATGAAGATGGTGTAGGTTCTTTGGGTGATTTATACCAAGATACTGCTATTCGTCAACTCACAGCAACACATAACGCAATGACAATCGAAGGTCCTATTGACTTACAAGTGTCAAAAGGTGTAACCGCTTCTGCTGTTGGTGTTTATAGTAAAAGCTAATAACAACAAGGTGACATTGTGGGTACTATAAAATCAGCAATGACCTCGAGTGGTGAATATGCTACTGGTCAAATCGATTTACTCTTAGCTGATAACTGTTCAAAATATTATGCTGATCCGTATAACTGGGTGCTGTGGGCGTTTGATTGGGGTCACGGTGAGCTCGAAGGGTTTGAAGGTCCTGATGTTTGGCAACGTGAAACCTTAATCGATATCGGTCAACAAGTTATTGCACGTGGGTTCGACGGTGTAACACCCGTTGACCCGATACGTGAAGCAACCGCATCCGGTCATGGTATCGGCAAATCAGCACTGACTGCATGGCTTATCTTATGGATAATGTCTACTCGACCATATGCAAAAGGTATCGTCACAGCCAATACATCCGACCAATTACGGACTAAAACATGGGGTGAGCTGGGTAAATGGCGTTCACGCTGTATTGTCGGTCACTGGTTTGAATACAATAATGGTCGCGGCTCAATGTCGTTGTATCATAAATCGTGGCCTGAATCATGGCGTGTGGATGCACAGACGTGTCGTGAAGAAAATTCTGAAGCATTCGCTGGGCTACATTCTGCAAACTCAACACCGTTTTACTTGTTTGATGAAGCATCAGCAGTACCTGATAAAATATGGGAAGTTGCTGAAGGTGGTCTGACTGATGGTGAACCGATGTTCTTTGTTTTCGGTAACCCTACACGTAACACCGGTAAGTTTCGAGAATGTTTTAATCGTGGTAAGCATCGATGGGCAACACGTCAGATTGATAGTCGTACTGCTAAGATGACGAACAAACGTTTAATTGGCCAGTGGAAAGATGACTGGGGTGAAGACTCCGATTTCTTCAGAGTACGTGTGCTTGGTCGATTCCCACGTGCAGGTGACACACAGTTCATTCCAAGTGATGTGGTGTATGAAGCACAGAAGCGTGGTCCAGGTCGTTATCTCGGTGATGAACCATTAATATGCGGTATCGACGTGGCACGTGGGGGTGGTGATAATTGTATGATTGGATTTAGACGCGGTAAAGATGCTAAATCAGAAAAAACTTATAGAATACCCGGTGAGAAGTCACGTAACTCAATGGTTGTTATCAGTAAAATTACAATGATACTTGACAGACACAAACCTGATATTACTTTTTTAGATGAAACAGGTATCGGTGGACCCATGGCTGATAGACTTTCACAGCTTGGTTACAATGTCATTGGTATCGGTTTCGGCCACAATGCTGATGATGAGAAGTTGTATTCCAACAGGACAGCTGAAATGGGTGCACGATTAAGACAATGGTTGATGGATGGTGGTTCAATACCAGATGATCCACAGCTTGAAGAAGAACTGACATCACGTGACTATTGGCATGATAAAAAGGATCGGTTAGTTCTTGAAGATAAACCGTCAATGAAGAAACGTATTAAATGCTCACCTGATTGGGCTGATCAATTGTATTTAACCTTTGCTCAAATAGTACCAAAACTTGAATATGAACGTGGAATGCTGGATTCAGCAGTACCATTGCGTAATCAAAACAATGCTGATTATGACCCATTAGATTGCATGAACAACAATATGTGATAGTATAAATATTATTAATTTATAATATGAGGACAACGTTATGTGCGTAGGACCATTGAAACCGAAAGTGCCAGAAGCACCACCACCACCGGCGAAAGTACCTGAAGCAGCAGCAACACCGGCGACGGCACCTAATACCCGTGGTAACAATGATGCAAGTAGACGACGACGTGCAGCAGGTGGTGCTGGTGTGGGTACCATTCTTACCGGTTCACGTGGCGTAACTAACGGTGCATCAACATCAACGAAAACACTGTTAGGCCAATAACATGCCAACAATTAGAAGCTATAACAAACGACTTGAAGCATTGCGTTCAGAACGCAGTTCTTTCATGAATTTATGGCGTGAGTTATCAGACCATCATCTTGCTCACCGCGGTCGGTTCTTAGTATCTGACCGCAACAAAGGGTTTAAACGCAACACGAAACAACTCAACAACACTAGTCGTTTAGCTATTAGAACGTTAGCGTCCGGTATGATGTCAGGTATCACATCACCTGCTAGACCATGGTTTAGACTCGGTTCAGGTGACAAAAAACTTGATGACTTGAACTCAGTGAAGCTGTGGTTGCATGACGTACAAAGCATCATGTATCGGGTGTTCTCATCATCTAATTTTTACAACTCTATTCATCAGGTGTATTCAGAACTCGGTACTTTCGGTACCGCTGCAATGGGTATCTATGAAGATTTTGAGAATGTGATTTGGTGTAAACCTTACACTGTTGGTAGCTACATGTTGGGTATGAACGGTCAGAGTGTTAATGACACGTTATATCTTGAGTATGAATTAAGTGTGTCACAGGTTGTTAAGCAGTTTGGTATTGAAAACTGCAGTGAGTCAGTTAAAAAACAATGGAACGACGGTAACACTGAAGCGTGGGTGAAGCTTGTATACTTAACTGAACCTAATGATGACCGTGATAGAAATAGTTTTAAAGCGTCTGATATGCCGTTTCGTTCTGTTTATTATGAGTCAGATGAAAATACTAAAGGTACGGCTGATAAATTCTTACGTGAATCAGGGTTTGAAGAATACCCTATTGTATCCCCACGATGGGATGTCACCAGTGAAGATGTTTATGCGACTGATTGCCCTGGTATCACTGCACTCGGTGATACTAAAGCGTTACAACTTGCTGAACGTCGTAAATATCAAGCGATTGATAAAGTGGTGTCACCAGCGTTACAAGGTCCAACATCACTTAAGAACAAGATGAAGAGTAACCAGTTACAACCGAATGAAATTGTGTGGCATGCTGACACAAAGAATGGTGGTTTAACCAGTATTTATCAGAATTACAATCCGCATATCAATGAGATTAAAGAAGAAATTAACAATGTAGAAGACCGTATCAGCCGGTCATTTTATGAAGATTTATTTTTAATGTTGGCAAACAGCGACCGTCGTCAGATTACAGCACGTGAAATTGCTGAGAAGCATGAAGAAAAATTATTAATGTTAGGCCCAGTACTTGAACGTTTACACACTGAATTACTTGACCCTACGATTGACCGCGTGTTTAACATCCTGCAACGTAACGGTGTGCTACCTCCACCACCACCGGAATTAAAAGATAAAGACATTAACGTGGAATACGTTTCAGTATTAGCACAAGCACAGCGTCTTGTTAACACGGGTGCGATTGACCGGATTGTTGAATTCAGTAGCATTGCTGCGAATGTATGGCCTGAAGCACGTCATAAAGTTAACATTAATCAAGCGATTGATGATTACTCTGAAGCACTCGGTGTTAACCCTACGATTGTCGCCAGTAATGAAGAAGCAGCTGCTGCTGCTGAAGCAGAGGCACAAGTACAGCAACAAATGGCTGCAATGGAACAAGCTGCAAGTATGGCGAACACAGCTAAAACAGCATCTGAAACACAAGTCAGTGATGATAATGCACTCGGTAGTATCATGAATGCAGCTGGTTTAAGTTAATGGATGACGATATACCGAAAAAGAAAAAACATGACCCTGAAGAATTAGTTGTTCAGAACATGATGAAGGATGAGTACGGGCGTAGATATATATGGAAACATTTGCAAAATATGGGTGTTTTTGAGAACATGTTCGATAGTGACCCCATTCAACATGCTTATAATGCTGGGGTAAGAAGTGCCGGTTTGCAGTTGGACCAAGACTTAAGAGATTATGCACCTGGCGCATACGTTAAAATGATTCAGGAGAATATTTAAAATGGGTGACTTAGCTGACACAACAAGTGTACAAACAGATACCGGTGCTGATACAGGTGCCGATACAAGTGCTGCTGATGCAAGCACTGAAACAGTTTTAACTGGTACCGCTGCAAGCGATACTGAAACAAATCTTGATGCAGCTGGTAACTCAGTTGTTGATGATGCCACCGGTGTTGATGATAAATCAGCCGATGGTGATGCTGGTAAAGAAGGTAGTGATACGCCTCCCGACACCTATGCCGATTTTGTTATGCCTGAAGGTATACAAGTTGACACCGCTTTACTTGAACAAGCAGCACCAATTTTTAAAGAATTGGGGTTGACTCAAGACCAAGCGCAGAAACTTGTTGACTTTCAAGCAGAGCAAGTCCAGGCGGGTTCGCAGAAGCAGATTGATGACTTCAACCAGCTGATGAATGACTGGCGAACACAGGCTAGTAATGACAAAGAGTACGGTGGAGACAAGTTCGATGAGAACATCAAGATCGGACAAAATGCCATTACTACATATGGTACGCCAGAATTGAAGCAGCTACTGGAAGAACAAGGTGTGGGTAACCATCCTGAAGTCATCCGGTTCATGGTTCGAGTCGGTCAAACGCTGAAAGAAGATGTACCTGGTTCATCAGGAACTGCACCTGCTCAAGCGCAAGACCGTGTTACGTCACTTTACGGTGATCAATCTAAAAATTAATGAGGTATTAAAATTATGGCTACTTTAGGCGCAAGCTTTGTCGATTTAATCGACATCTACAAGCAGCAAGACGGTCACGGGAATTTCACACCTGTTATCGAAATGCTGACGGAAATGAACCCTATGCTTGACGACGCGATTGCGGTCGAGTGTAACAAGGGTACAACTCATCTCCATACAGTACGTTCGGGTTTACCGGCGGTTACATGGGGTAAATTGTATCAAGGCATTCCAAACGGAAAAGGCAAGACTTCTCAAGTAGAAGATACTACCGGTTTCGTTGAAGGTCTTAGTACTATCGACACACGTTTGTTAGAGTTATCAACAAATGAAGGTGCGGTACGTTTATCTGAAGCACAATCATATCTTGAAGCAATGTCAAATGAAGTTGCTAGTAAGATGATTTATGGTAATTCAGCATCTGATCCTGAAGAATTCATGGGGCTTGCTCCACGGTTCAACTCATTATCTGCTGCTAATGGTAATCAAATCATCAATGCTGGTGGTACAGGTTCTGACAACACTTCAATTTGGTTCGTTACTTGGGGTGATAACCAATGCAATATGTTGTATCCAAAAGGTACAATGGCCGGTGTTCAACGTAAAGACATGGGTGAACAACGTGTCACTGATAGTTCTGGTGATGCTTACTATGCTAAGGAAGAAAAATTCACTTGGCACGTAGGTATTGCTGTACGAGATTGGCGTTATGTTGCACGTATTGCAAACATCGATGTTTCATTGATGCAAGGCGGTTCTGTAGCACTTTACACGTTCATGCGTAAAGCGTTTTACAAATTGCAAAACCGACGTGTTGCTGGCGGTAAAATCGCTATCTATTGTAACCGTGATGTATTAGAAGCACTTGATGCTTTGGCATCGAACGCAGGTGCAAGTGATAACTTCATTCGGTTAAAAACTACGGAAGTGGAAGGTAAGGAAGTAATGACTTACCGTGGTATTCCAATTCGTGAAACCGATGCAATCATCAACACTGAAGCTGTAGTAGCTTAAGTTTGGTACATCAGTGCTGGGGGTAACCCCAGCTTTGTTAAAATATTTAGGAGATACAAAATGATTTTATCAGCACAACAATTATTTTCTGATGACCAGGCTATTACAGCTACTGCGATTTCAGAAAACGTAATCGACCAAGGCGCACCAAGCACATCGTATGGTGCTGTAGCTGCGTTGAATGATGATGTGGGTAAAGGTTGTCCTATCCCTGTTCTTATTCAGGTCACTGCAGACTTCAACACGTTAACCAGTTTGACTGTTACACTTGAAACAAGTGCAGCAGCAGGGTTGACATCACCTGTCGTACTAGCAACTGAGTCTATTGCACTAGCAGATTTAGTTGCCGGTAAACAGACTTTTCTTCAGTTTGTACCGAATGGTGATACGTTGCGTTATCTCGGTGTACGTTACACTGTCGTTGGTACTGACCCTACTTTGGGTAATATCACTGCAGGTATCAGTATGGGTAATCAAACTAACCTTACTGGTGCATAATTGACGGGGTGACTTCGGTCACCCTTTCATTTTTATTAATTGGAGACAAAGAGCATGCCACGATATAAAGTATTATCACCAGGTTTTTATGACGGTAGATTGTATGACCCTGAAGGGAAACGTCCAGTATTATATACTGACAAACCTTTTACGAAAGCAAACCCTATGCCTTCATGGTTAGGTAACATGCCTGAAGAATCAGCTACTGCTAAAAAAGCACGTATTGCAGCTGAGAAAAAACAGGCTACTGCTGATGCTAAAAAAACCGAGCAAGATGAACAAGATATCAAAAATCACATGACAATGGGTGAAGGTGAAACTTCGTTCATGAATAAGAAGTCCAACGTAGAAACTCTTTAAGGAAGGTGTATCATCTCTTCTGAAATTGAAATTTGTAATTTAGCATTATCTAATATTAGAGCTGGCAGTATTAACAGTTTTACTGAAGGTAGTGTACAAGCTCAGTTATGTAAGCTTAAGTACCCTATTGTTCGTGATATGATGCTGACTGATTTGGTATGGGGTTTTGCTCATAAGATTACAGGTTTAGCAGTAGTGACTACTGAAATTTTCAACTGGGCTTATGCTTATCAATACCCATCAGATTGTTTAAAAATCAATCGATTAGTCAGTGCGTATGAAGAATTATCAAATGCTGACGCTGATGTTGTATCACGGTTGCTTGATAGCCAACTTTTACCATTAAAAGACTCACATCAACAGATAACCTATGAAATATTCAACTTTAGTGAAAATAAACTCATTGGTGCTAATGAAGCCGAACTACGTATTGATTACGTGTCAAATGTTACTGACCCTAATCTGTTCACACCTGCGTTTACTTTAGCGTTTAGTCATTTACTTGCATCTGAATTGGCAATACCGCTTGTTGGTGCTGAAACTGGTAGAAGTTTACGAAGTGATTCATTAACAATGTATAAAGAATACGGCGCATCTGCTGCTGCTGATGACCTCAACGAAGCTTATGTTGCACCATCATTAAGTGAGTATGAAACTATCAGGAGATAATTCAGTGCCGCAAACTATCCAACGAAGTTTCACATCCGGTGAAATATCACCATCTTTACAATCAAGAGCAGACTTAAGTAAATACGCATCGGCATTAAACTTATGTGAGAACGTTTTTATCCGGTCACAAGGTGGTGCTTACTCACGCCCAGGGTTCCGATTTATTGCCGAACAAGATGACCATACTAAACAAGGTCGATTAATCCCTTTTAGTTTTAACACTGAACAAACTTACATGCTTGTTTTTGAGCATTTGAAAATGCGTGTTATTAAGGATGGTGGGCTTGTATTAGCTGGCGGGGGTCCGTCTATTTTTGAATTAGTAACCACTTACACAGAAGCAGAGTTGCCGCGTCTTGGTTACTCACAGTCAGCTGATGTAATGACGATTACTCATCCATCTCATGATACTGCTAATCTCAGTCGGATAGCTGACGATAACTGGACACTGACTACAATCAGTTATGCTTCAACAGTAACCGCACCGACGATAAGTTCAGTTGTTGCAGCAGGTACTGGTGCGGGAACATACAACAAAAAATATGAATATGTTGTCACAGCAGTTGACAGTGACGGGATTGAGTCGTTAGCATCAGCACCTGTCGCACTCACCACACCTTCAATATCACAAACTGCATCGTGTTTAATTACATGGGGTGCTGTCGCTGGTGCTGACCATTACAGAGTCTATAAGGATCCATCACAAGACACTGATGTGTACGGGTGGATTGGTGATTCTGAAGGGTTGACTTTTAATGATTTTAATATCGCACCTATCACCAGTGACGCACCACCACAAGACCGTCAACCATTCACCGGTGCTGATAATAAACCTGCAGTATCAACTTATTTTCAGCAACGTCAAGTTTTTGCAAACACTAACAATGAGCCACAAGCAGTATTCACAACACAAACTGCTAACTTTAATTCACTTCGTACATCTAACCCTGCGCGTGATGATGATGCTGTTACGTTCACTATTGCAGCGCAACAGGTCAATGAAATACGTCACCTATTATCACTTGACTCATTGATTCTATTAACATCAGGCGGCGAGTGGATTACAACAGAAGGTCAAGATAAAGTGTTAACACCATCAACCATCGGTGTTAGACCGCAATCATATAACGGTTCATCATGGGTAAAACCTGTGATAATCAACAGTACCGCATTATACCTGCAGGAAAAAGGTGCACGATTACGTGACCTTGGTTATCAATTTAGCAGTGATAAATACACTGGCAATGATTTATCTATCATGTCTGAACATTTATTTGAAGGTTATCAAATTACTGAAATGGCTTACGCAAATGAACCCTATGGTATTCTATGGTGTGTCCGTGATGACGGTAGAATGTTAGGACTCACTTACCAGAAAGAACATGAAGTATGGGGTTGGCATCAACATGTTACCGATGGTGAATTTGAATCTGTTGCAACAATTACTGAAGATGGTCGTGATGCGGTTTATGTTATTGTGAAACGTGTTATCGATGGTAACACTGTTCGTTATATTGAAAGACTTGAAAAACGTGAACGGGTGAATGCTGAAGATGCGTTTTGTGTTGATTCAGGTTTATCTTACGACGGTGCACCTGCAACAGTTATCACCGGTTTAGACCATCTTGAAGGTGAAGCAGTCGCTATATTAGCAGACGGTAATGAAGTAACCGGTAAAACAGTCTCATCAGGTTCTGTAACACTTGATACAGCAGCATCGAAAATTCACATAGGTTTAGCTTATACACCTGCGATTGAGTTACTTGATGTTGATGTACCATCAGCTACCGATACTCTTAAAGACTTATCAGTGTCAGTGTCTAAAGTTTACATTGAAGTGGAAGCATCACGCGGCGGGTGGGTCGGTGCAAAAGTTGATGTTAATAGTTCTTTAACACCTATATATACTGAGATTAAACCGCGTTTCGATAGTGATGATTATGACTCTATCTCATTGAAAACACATAAACAGGAAATCATTATTGACCCTGTGTGGGGTAAAGGTGGCGGTGTTCGCATTGAACAACGTGCACCACTACCTTTGAATATACTGTCTGTTATTCCAACAGTAGATGTTGGGGGTAACTAATGTGGAAATTAAGTATTTAAGACCAACTGTTCCAATGATGGAAGAGATAGCAAAAAACATGCGTCAGGCTGATATTGATGAAGCGTGGGTATCTCACCATCAAACACCATTACAGGCGTTATTAGAGTCTTGGAAGATATCAAGTTACAGTGTGATAATCACAGTGGATGATGAACCTTGTGTCATGATAGGATTGGTGATACGTGATATACTATCCGGTAACGGTGTGCCGTGGATGCTGGGCACAAATACTGCTTTGAAGCATAAGAAGAATTTCTTTACTGAGGTTCCAAACGTGATAAAAGAGATGCTAACTCATTGTTCTAAGTTACATAATTATGTACATTGTAAGAATAAAGTCAGTATTAAATGGCTCAAATGGATAGGTTTCACTTTATGTGACCCTGAACCTTATGGTTGTGAAAAAGAATTGTTCCATAAATTTTACTTAGAGAGAACTTAATTATGTGTACAGTAGCAGCAGCAGGTTTAATTGTTACGTTGTATTCTGCGTACTATCAGAAAGAATCGATTGAAAATCAAGGTGACTATGATGAAGGTGTCGCTAAGTACAATGCACGTGTTGCTGAGAACAATGCCGAGAAAGCAAGGGCTAAAGGTACTGAAGCTGAAAATGCACAACGTGAAAAAACTGCTCAATTATTAGCAAGACAACGTGCTGAACTCGGTGCAGCTAATGTCTCACTTGAATCAGGTTCGGCACTTCAATTACAAGAAGATACTGTTGCACTCGGTGAAGCTGACGCTTTACGTATTCGCAGTAATACCGATGACCAATATGACGCACTTATAAATCAAACATCATTATTAGAAGCAGATGCTGTGAACGCACAAACTGCTGCAAGTAACAGAGCAACCGGAAGCTTGCTGACAAATGCATCATCTGTTGCAAACTCACGTGTTGCTGATAAATGGTTCACACCGTCCAGTTCAGCGAAAGGTACACAAAATGCCTAAAATAGTACAATACAACCCTGACCAGGTACAAACTCAAATAGCTCAACAACCAATGGCACGTAGTGCACCTGCTGCAGCATTTGGTGGTGATGTTGCAAAAGGGTTATCAGATGTTGCTAAAGCAACGTTTGACATGAAGAAACGTATTGATACTACATCAGCTGAAGAAGCTATGGTGAAATTTGAACGTGCTAAAAATGACACGTTCTTTAATCCTGACAATGGTTACTTTAATACACAAGGTCGTGATGCTTACGATAACTCAGTAAATACAACTAAAGCCATTGAAGAACTGAAAAAGAAACATGGTGACGCATTGAACCCTGATGCACGATTCATGTTTGACCGTGTTGCTAATAAACATATTACATCAGCTAACACTGATATTGCACGTCATGCTGCTAAAGGTTTGAAAGTATGGGAAGTATCAACGATTGAAGCACAAGTTGAGAACACCATTGAAAACTCATCTTTATATTGGAATGATCCTGATAAATTAAGAGTTCAAAGTATCATCGGTGAACAAGCTATTGTAGACGCTGCTGAATTATCAGGCATCAGTCCTGAAGCAACGGCTGAAAAATTACAAACTTACCGGTCAGCGGTCGCTGGTGCCACTATAGCAGCAGCGACACAAAGCAGTGCAGCTGAAGGTAAAATTGCACTGGATAAATACGGCACTAAATTAGAAGGTCCTGATGCTGTTAAAGTAAAAGCAGCGATTGAACGTAAAGCGAAAGTTGAAAAAACACAAGCTGATGCTAATGCTGCTGTGTTGACTGCAGGTAAATTGAATAATCAATATGACACTCGTCAAGATATCATTGATGAAGTGAACAAGATTAAAGATCCTGAGCTTCGTAAGAAAACAATGTCAGAATCAATGACGCAATTCAGCGCAAGTAAAGTTGCTGCAAAAGAAGAACAAAATAACTATTATCAAGATGCGATTAAATCGGTGAATGACGGTTTAACACCAATGCAGATTCAGGCACGAAACGCTGAAGCCTGGGAAGGTATGAGTGATTCACAACGTAATAATATTTTATCCGGTAAGCACATGATTACTGACCAGGTTGTACTTAATAAATTCAGAATGATGGGTGTGAAAGAGAAAGCCGAATTTGACCCGAACAGTATATCTGATAAATTGAACCCAAGAGATATGCAAAAAGTGGTGAGTGAAGTTCAAGCCGCTAGAAAAGGTAATCAGGGTAGTCGAGTCAAAACACTATCAGCTAAAGCAATGCAGGCTGCAGAAAGTGCGTTTGGTAAGAAGAAAAAGTGGACATCAAATAGCGGTAAAGCCAATGATAAAGGTAAAGCAGCTAATCAATTCCTGAGTGATTTACAAGATGCTATCGATGAAGCTGAAACAGATAAAGGTGGTAAGATTACACCGGCTGAAGAGAATCAAATCATCAGTGAATTCACTCGTCAAATTGTTGTTGAACGTTCAAACTTTGGTTTGGATATATTAGCATTTGATACCGAGATTGATTTAAGCAATGCACCCGCAAAAGATGTTCGGATGTTGAATCAAATTATTGATAAAACACCTGATATTGATATGGTTGATTTAACTGAAGCTTATCAATTTTTAATTGATGAAGGTCAACCGGTGACAGCTACTACACTGAGAAAAGTATACGCACAAGGTAGAAAATAAATGGCATTCGATCCATCTAAGGTTGATTTGAGTTCGTTATCACAGGTGTCAGCAACTGAAAATTTAGACAGTACAGCTGATGACAATCTGAACTTCACCATGAGTGAAGCAGTGAAAGTGAACCCTGATAACCATGCTAAAGTTTTAGACTTAAGTAAAAAGTCAGGTGTACCATCATTCGCTGTTGAAGATAACCCTGATGCTGTTGAACAGGACATCAAGAAAAGTCAATTTGATTTCACTGGTTTAAGAGAAACTAACCCTAAAACAGCGAAACATTTCGATAACATCGATAACGCAATTGTTGCTCAAGATGACGTTGATGTAATGAAGTCGATTGAAAACGTATTGAACCCTATCAGTCGTTTTTTCGGTGGCGCGGGTGAAGCGGTTAAAGCAACACCTGAACTCATTGAACAATCCGGTAAAGCATTTAAAGTCGGTGCGTTAGTTGCTGCACAGAATCAGATGACGGGTATTCAAGATGACTTCGCTGCTAAAAGTGATGCACGTTTAATTGAGAAGATGCGTCAACTCGGTGTCAAAACACCACGTCCATCACTTGTAACAACATCTACACTGCAAGAATATGACTTCACTAAAACAGATGAATTCCAAACAGCATTAACTGAATATAGAACAACAGCTGAAGAAGCACGAAAAAATAGACCAGAAGATTTTGCAGGTGGGTTTGGTTTCGATGCTGTTCAGATGGTTGAAAAAATGGTACCGATACTGGTGACCAGTGCTGTAACCGGTGGTAGTACAGCAGGTTTAACCGTGATGTTTGGTCAAGTCTATTCTGAACGTCAAGCTGATTTAATCAGTCAAGGTATGAGTTTAGAAGATGCACGTGTGCATGCATTTGCATCAGCCACCATTGAAACAGTCACAGAGAAAATACCACTTGATATCCTGGTTAAGAAATTAGGCTGGTCAGGTGTTAAGAAATTTATCGGGTTCACCGTTGCTGAAAGTTTACAAGAGGGTGCCAGCTCTGCATTACAAAGCGCATGGGATAAAGCAACAATCAATCCTGATTTAACATTGGACCAAGCGTTGAATGAATTAGGCTATGAAATGTTACTCGGTGGTACTGGTGGTGCGGCCATATCAGCTACATATATCGGTGCGGAAAAAGCGGTTAACGCATTAACAAAGAACACTGAAGAAGTTGAAGCACAAGGTGACGTTGAACAACGTCAAATTGATGAGATTAATACGAAGTCAACTGAATCAAAATTACGTGAACGTGATAAAGAATCATTCAAACAGTTTGTTGAACAAGCCGATGGTGAAGCTAACACGACTGTATTTGTTGATAGTGCACAGGCTGCATTGTATATGCAGGATAAAACATCAGATGAAATTGAAGCTGATGCTGCACTGAAAATGTTATCGGACCAACTTGCTGAAGCGTCTGTGACCGGTACTGATGTTCAGATACCTGTTGCTGATTTTGCTGCAGAGTTTGCAGGTACTGACCATTTTACAGAGTTGCGTGACAGCATGACAATGAGTGCTGAAACTGTTGCGCCATTTCGTCAAGAGCAAGTGAAAAAAGAAACCGATGCATATGTCACTAAATTGATGGATGAAGCACAACAGAACACCAGTGAGTATGTGCAAGCTCAAGAAATATTCACGACTGTTCGTGACCAGTTGGTTGATACCGGTGCGATAACACCTGAGAACGCTTCAGTTATGGCGAAGATTGTTCCTGCATGGGCAACGGCCACAGCTGTTCGTCAAGGTAAAACTGTTGAGCAAGTTTACAAAGATTCAGGTTTAGTTATTGAAGGTCCACAAACCGGTGAACGTGCACGTCAAGCTGGTGAGATGGTGTTGGAGCAACAACCGGTTGAAGTAGTTGCAACTGCTCTTGAGTCAGTAAGTGACGATATCTATAGTGATCTTGCATCTGCTCTCGTAGGTCCGTTCGATGGCGGGTGTGTAATGTGTGCAAATGCATTACAGAAAAACATAGGCGGTAATGTCAGTGTTCTTGTTGATGAAAATGATATTGCACAACATGCTGTTGTAGAACGCGACGGTATGTTATTTGATCAAGATGGACCGTTACCGATTGATAAGTTTATTAAACGATTCAATTCACAAGAAACTGACAACATCACTGATGTAAGACGAATTAAAGAAAATGATTTACCTGAAGCAGTTCGTGATGATGATATAGAAAAGTCAATGACTCAACGGTTATCTGAAGTATTAAATCAACAACCTGAACAGTTTGCACAATCGGTTGAAGAATCAACTGACACACCTGAGTTTAAAAAGTGGTCAGGTGACGGTGAAGTTGTTGAACCTGAAGATGTTAATGATTATGTATTCAAAGCTGACACACCAGTTGTATTAAAAGTATTCCACGGTACCACTCACAAGTTTGATGTGTTTGATGCCAAGCGTGGAAATTTAGAAGGTCAGTTCGGTGCAATTAATTATTTTACTAGTAGTGAATATGATGCATCTGATAACTACGCAGGTGAAGGTCCTGATTTAACTAGTCGTATTGAACGACGTAGTGAAGAACTAGCACAAAATTTAGAAGATCAATTTGATGAGCAAGGAAGACAAGAAGTAATCGATTCACTTTATAGAAGTACTAATGAGCTTAGAATTGTCAGTGCACAAGTTGCTGATATGGATAACCATGATGCCGCTGATGAGATTGCTAAAGTGTTAGCGCGTAGGGAATTATCAGGTGGTGAAGAAGAAGTCATGGAGTTGTTTGTACGTGTCGATAACCCGTTTGTTATTGGTGAGAACGCAGGATGGATTGAGTTTGTTGACAATGAAGCGATTCAAACTGAAGCAGAACAGCAAGTTGCTGATAACAATGACATCACTGTTAAAGAGCTTGATGAACGTCGTGATGAATTTGAAGATGAAATTGATGAAGCACGCTGGGATATTCAAAATGACACACCACATAAATTAGTTGATGCAATTCAAACCGTATCAGACCGTCATGATGTTGATGCTGCTGAGTTAGCAGGCAGTGTGTATGATTTCGGTGAAGAAGCCACACCTGAAGCAATTGAAGAACTTCTACGCAATAGTGAAGACTATGCTTATGCGGAAGATGCTGAAACAGGTGAGCTAATTAATTCACAATTAATTGCTGAAGTCATTGAAGAAATGGGTTTTGATTCTATCATTTTACGGAATGCTGAAACTCGATTTGAAACAATGAACATTAATGCAGGTACTGCACACGTTCATATTTTTGACAGTAACAAAACAAACATTAAATCAACTGAGAACATCGGTACATTTGATCCAACTGACCCAAACATTTTCAAACAAAAAGACAAGAAACAAGTAGCACGTGGTTACTATGACCCAGCTAACAGTGTGATACGTTTAACTGAAGCAGCGAACCTGTCAACATTCCTTCATGAGTTTGCACACTTCATGTATGAAATGGAAGTGGACGGTAACACTGACATGCTGCAGAGTATTAATAACTGGTATAAGCGTAACGCTGTCGAAGTGGCTGCAGAGGCGAACACTTATCTTGGTACTGAGTTTGATACGTTGAAGCAGGGTGTTGATGAGTCTGTTGATGTACGTAAACAACGTGCTAAAGAACAAGGGTTTGATGTCGATACTGTTCATTATCATGGTGGGGGTGAAGAATTATTAAGTGCTGATTTTGCATTTGACCCATCATTTAAAGCTACATCAACCGGTTTCTGGTTTGCTGATAATGAAAGTGTGGCTGAAGAGTACGGTGATACAGTAATATCAGTTTATCTTAAAAAAGGTAAAATGCTTGATATCAGTGAAGAAGGTATATCACGATATTTTAAAGATGAGTCAGCACCTGATATCGTTAATAAAATGTCAGAGAAAGGTTATGATTTATCAGTTGATGAATTTCATAAGAAAGTAACTGATCCTAATTTCTGGCAAGCTGATGATAGTACGTCATTTCAAAATGCATTAATTGAATCACTTACTGAGCTTGGTTATGACAGTCTTCGTATTGATGATGCTGCGGGTTTTTCAGTTGACCCTTCAACTGTAATATTCAATCCTGAGAATATCATACGTATTGATGACAACATCATCTTCGCACAAGAACAAGACACACCAACCGGTAAAGAAGGCTCAATCACAGCTGATGATGTTGTTGCATTCCTGGACCAGACCACCACCGGTGACACTGCAAAAGACGCAGCAATCCGACGCGCAGTACATGAGCAATTTGCACGTGGGTTTGAGCAATACCTGATGGAAGGTAAAGCACCATCAATTGAACTGCGTAATGCATTCAGAACATTTGCACGATGGTTGGTGCAGATTTACAAGTCACTGCGTGGACAACTCAACGTTAACATTGATGATGAGATGCGAGCTGTATTCGACCGGTTAGTTGCCACTGAAGAACAAATTGCTGCAGCTGAAGCACGTGCACACGTTGAACCATTGTTCACCGATGCTGCTATGGCTGGTATGACTGAAGCTGAGTTTGCTAAGTACAAAGAACGTCAGCAGAAAGTGAAGGATGTTCAAACTGAAACACTGCGTAATAAAATCATTAAGCATTTAACCCGTCAAACTAAAGCCTGGTGGAATGAAGAAAAGAACGACATCATCGATGAAGAAACTGACACGTTGAAAAAAGAACGTGTGCATGCTGCACGTGAAATGTTGAAGTCTAAAGAATTAAAAATTGACCACGCAACCGTTAGAGAAACCTACGGTGAAGAAAAGACTGATAAGATTGGCAGAAAATCTGTTGTCATTCCAACAGCGTTAAAAGGCATGACAGCAAAAGGTCAACAAGGTGTACACCCTGATGAAGCAGCTGCGTTTCTTGGTTATGGCTCCGGTGCTGAAATGATTAACGACATCATGACGGCACCATCACTGAAAGCAGCAGCAACAGCGAATGCTGAAGCACGTATGGTTGAAACCCACGGTGATGTGTTCACCGACGGTACCATTGAACGTGCAGCTGATGAAGCCGTGGTTAGTGAAGAACGTGGTAAATTGATTCTTGATGAACTTAAAGCATTGGCGAAAGGTACCAATGTACCCACTATCGATAGGGTAAGTATTAAAGAATTAGCAGTTAATAATATTAGTAGACTGTCATTCAGAGAGATTCACCCTGGTAAATACCGTAAAGCTGAAATACGTGCAGCACAAGAAGCTGCCACCATGTTAGCAGCGGGTAATAAAGAAGGTGCATCAGCAGCTAAGTTGCGTCAAGTGATGAACTATTATTTGGGTATGGAAGCGAACAACGCTAAAAATGAAACGATGAAAATTGTTGACCGTATGGGTCGATACAATAAGAAGAAAGTCCGTGAAGAAATAATCAAAGCTGAAAACGGTTACTGGGAACAGATTGTTAATATATTAAGTCGTTTTGAGTTTAGAAAATCAGCATCACTAACCGGTGTTGACAGCATCAACTTGTGGATGAAAGAACGTATGGAAGCAGACGGTGACGGTTTAGTGTTGTCGAATGCTGTGTTGAATGAATCTTATGTCACTCATTGGAAGAACATACCGTTCGCAGATTTGCAGGGTGTCAACGACTCAGTGAAGAACATTGAGCATGTTGCACGTTATGGTAACAAGATACGTTTGCAACAAGACGAGATTGATTTTAAGAAATTAAAGTCTGAATGGGTTGACCATATCAATGAACAAGACGCACGTTTCCCCACTAAAAACAGTCGCAGTCGAACTGATGATGCACGTAAATCTACAACAATGGAGCATGTCAGACGGTGGGCATCTCAATTAACTAAGGTGCCATTTTTAGCATCATGGTTGGATGGAGGTGCACGTACTGGTTTAAGTCAAGATATCTTGGTGCAACAATTCACCGATGCGCTCGATGTTAAAATGCGCTTGGTTGATGAAGTCGCTACACCGGTGCTTGAAGCAATTAATAACCGTAGCAAAGAAGACCAGAAACGTCACAACACTAAAATCTGGATACCTGAGATTGAAGATCATCTTATGGGTCACCAGGTTTTAGCGGTCGCATTGAACACAGGTAACCAAGGTAACTTGAAAAAAATGTTACTCGGTGAAGGCTGGGCTGATTCTTATCTTAATGAAGAAGATATCAGTTTTGAAAATCCAAAACTTCAAGCTGTGCTAAAACACATGAACAAAAATGACTGGGATTTAGTGCAAAAGATTTGGGATCAGATGGAAATTCTGTACCCACAACTGGCTGAAGTTCACCGTAAAACAACCGGTTTAGTGCCACCGAAAGTGGTATCAACACCGATTGCGACAGAGTTCGGTGAGTATAAAGGCGGGTATTATCCTATTAAATATTCACCTAAACGTTCTCATAAAGCTGAAAAGAACGCTGAGAAACGTGAAGCTGAAACTGAGTCAATGTTTAACAACACCGCCAGCATCCAGTCATCGGTTAATGCCGGTGCAACTAATGAACGTACAGGATTCTACGATAGAATTCATTTATCGTTAGAAGTTGTACCTGACCATTTCAATGAAACGATTCATTACATCACACACCATGATGCAGTGAGACAGCTTAACCGTTTATTACAAGCGCCTGATGTAGCTGATGCTATCACCGGTGTACTCGGTGAAGCTGAGTTCAAGCAGCTTAAGCCGTGGTTAAATGATGTTGCTAAAGATGGTCGTCAACAACCGGTTAAAACATACATTGATGAAGCGTTCGGTCGTTTACGTTTCGGTACAACACTCGGTGTAATGGGATTCAAAGCATCAACAGGCATCATGCAGTTGTTTGGTTTATTCACTACTGCTGCTGATTTAGGTGTTGGTTCAACTGTTAAAGGTATTCAAACAACTATCGGTCGCAGCTGGTACATGAAAGCAATACGCAATCATTTAGGTAGTGTTGACGCTATGCAAACAGGCTGGGATTTTGCCAATGAAAGATCCAAAGTAATGAACCATCGAACTAAAACAATGGACCGTGAAATACGTAATGCTATGAATAGGTTAGCTGGTAAGACTGGGTTTTTAGCAGCAGTGCAAGAAACATCCATGAAACATATTATGTTGATTCAAACGTACATGGTTGACTTACCGACTTGGCATGCTGCATACAGTAAAGAGTTAAGCGAATCAGGTGATGAAGCTGCAGCAATTAAACGTGCTGATTGGTCCGTTGAGAACTTACAAGGTTCAGGTGCGACTAAAGACATGGCTACGATTTTAAGGAATCAAAGTAAAATACACACCACGTTCACCATGTTCATGACCTTCTTTTCATCACTCGGTAATTTAACCGTTGATATAGCGAAAGGTAAGAAGTCAGGATTGTATTCAAACACCGCTGTTGCTGCTAAGTTAATGTTTTTATTCACATTACCTGTGTTCTTTGAAATGCTGATGCGCGGTGAATTAGATGAACCTGATGACGATGATGACCGGTTGAATAAGTTCTTAATGCAATCTGCACTGTACCCGCTGACATCAATACCATTTGTTCGTGATGTCGCTGGTGGTGTCATTGGTGATTACGGTTACAGAAGTTCACCGGTTGCATCGATACTTGAAAAAGGTATTGGCGGTCTAAAACAAATGGGTGAACGTGCATTCACCGATGACGAGGTTACAAAAGGTGCACAGAAGAATGTTAGTAAATTAGTAGGTGCTTCTTTAGGTGTACCAGGCATCAATCAGGCTTGGGCAACAGGTGAGCATCTATATGATGTCATTGAGAATGGTGAAGAACTTACCATGCAAGAATTAATATTTGGTCCAAAACGTGAGTAATGCTAAACTTATACAGAATTGAGGGTATATCATGACAGTTAACACAACTAATATTATCAGTGGACCATACACGGGCAACGGTGCAGCTGACACTTATTCATACACATTTCGTGTTGATGATAAAACCCAACTGGAGGTTCGTGAATATACTGATTTAGGTGTTGAATCAATATTGACGGTTGATGTTGATTACACTGTCACTGATGTCGGTGTCGATGGTGGTGGTACGGTTATTCGTTTAGCCGGTAATCTCCCTACTGATTATCAATGGTATATTCGAGCTGATTACAAACTCACACAACTTATAGCATTCGCCAGTCAAGGTGGGTTTTTCCCATATATTCATGAAGAAGCCGTAGATAAAATCACATTTCTCATTCAACAATTACAAGAGGAAATAGACCGTTGCGTTAAAGTGACTGTTATTTCTGGTGATGATCCAAGTGGGCTTGTAGCAAGTATTGAAGCATCTGCAGCTGCTGCTGCTGTGAGTGCTGCTGCAGCTGCAGCCGATTTAGTATTAACGAATGCTGATGTGGTATTAACGAATGCTGATGTGGTGTCTGCTGCTGCTGAAGTATTGCTTGCTGCTGCTGAAGTAACTTACGCGTCAGAGTGGGCAAACAAAGCTGAAGATAGTTTGGTCAGTGCGGCGGCGGGTGGTGATGAAGTAGATGATTACTCAGCTAAACATTTTTCATTAAAAGCAGCAACCAGTGCTGCTACTGCTGCTGATTTATCTAACACAGTGTCTGGTACTAATACTTATACTGCAACACTTGGTATAGGCGCTTATGTAACAGGAAAAACATACCATTTAACATTCACAAACACTAATACATCAACAACATGCACATTGAATCTTGATGGTTTAGGTGCTAAGTCAATGAAAGATAGTGCTGGTCTTGATATTCCAACTTCTAATATACCTGAAGAAGCACTAGTTCGTTATGACGGTACAAACATGGTGTTATTAAACCCTTTGTCACGTGGCGGCGGTGTGTTTGTAACAGACACAGGAGCACCACTAATCAGTACAACAGTATTTGATCTTGATGCAGCTCTCCCTAACAATACATGGGAATCTTTTGGTGCGACAGGTAGCGGTAAAACAAATATATGGACTGCATTAGATAGCGTACCATCTGATGTTGATTGGATTGAGGTAAAAGGTAGACTTTATTGTTATACCACAGCGGCAGAATTTACGTCTGTCACACTTGCTGCCAGACCAAACGGCAGTTCAGATGCATTTTCAGATATAACAACTATTGGTTATACAGGCGTTACTGTGACAGGAAGTGGTTCAACGGGGGTTGGCTCGACTGGCTGGTACAGCGCCAAAATAAATGTGTCAAGCCTATCATTTGATTTACTGATTTTTTACGGAGCAACTGCTGTGACCTGTAATATAGCTTTAGTCGGCTATGGGTACAATTAAGTGAGCTGTTCATTCCCCTACCTTAACGAACTAGGTTATAACTTTGCATGTGATGCCCATGATGATGCATACAACCTGGGTACTACATTATGGCACAAGATTAAAGCTGATTTTAAACTAAGCCATACACAACTCAAGGTACGTAAGTGGCATTCACCATTTGTATCATTAGGTACTTTAGTCGTAATGACTTTTTGGCCTGACGCTTACTTACGATTTTACGGTATAAGATAATTTACTAATACTATGTTAGAAATTATACAAAACCATTTACCTAGTTATTGTTATTCAAAAAATAACTATAAGTCAATCGATGGTGCTGTGATTCATTTCATCAGTGCGGTTAATGTATCACCAGATGATCCATTCAATCTACATAATATCTTAGATATATTTAAACAATACAAAGTTTCAGCTAATTATTTGGTGCGTAGACAAGGCGGTGTGATTGAATTGGTGCCACCGAAACGTAAAGCCTATCACGCAGGTAAGTCTATTATGAATGGGCGTGAAGGGTGTAATGAGTTCACTATCGGTATTGAACTTGAAGGGGGTACTGATTTCCCTTACACTGATGAACAGATTCTTGTTACTGGACAGTTACTTGCACAATCCATGACAGAGAATCATTACACAAGTGACTGGGTGCAAGGGCATGATCGAGTACGTGCGAACTGGAATGACACTTACCCGAACATGAAGAAGTCAAAGAAGGTTGACCCTGGTGACCATTTTCCATGGGAAATATTAAACGATATGATAAAAGGAATAGGGCAATGAAATTAGTATATATAGTTTTACTTATGATTGTGTCAATATCAGTATGGGCTACTGGACCACATCATAATCACCAACATGTTACAAATGTTACTGAGGTCACCGAACAAACCAATGTAAGCAACTACAATCATTACCTTAAAGAAAAATGTAATGGTGCAGCATCAGGTGTAGCCGGTAACCAAATCACTATGGGGTTTGATACCTTTCAAACGCAACTGGGCATCGGACTCGGTAATGCTGACAGTTGTAATGCAATTAAATTGAACTGGGCACAACGACATAATGATTCACTTTATAGTATCGGTGTATCAGAAGAACGCGGTAAAGGTGGTAGCTTAAACACCATTGGTATTGGTTATAATCTAAGGTACTAAAATGGTTGGTAAGGTCAGAACAATACTTAGAGAAACGCTTACTTGGTGGGCTGAATTCTTTAGTAAGTATCAAAAGCTGTTAATTGTCCTTATCCCGCTCATCAGTGTTGGCGGCGGCGGTAGCTGGTTTCACTTCTCAGAGGTTGAGAAAAAAGATGATTCCATTTTAGCTATTACTGAACATCTGCATAAGATGGGTTCAAATGTTCCACGTGAAACAAAACCTATCACGAAAACAATCATCATCAAAGAAGGCTGCAATCAGTGCCTTCGGGAAATTAAAGAACTTAAACAAACGTACCATCCACAGAGGTGACATTATGAACTGGTTAAAAGCAGCATTAGGTTTCGCAACAGGTGGTGTCAGTACATTAGTCACCGGTTTGTTCGGCTCATCTGAGAACGGTAAAGGTTTAGTCGGTGAAGTCTCCGGTGTTGTTGATCAATGGTTACCATCTGACGCAACTAAACATAAACAAAACATTGAGAACATGACCGCTGGTGATGCTTCTCAAGCTAGTGCGCGGTTAATGCAAGCAGCACCGAGTCATGATTCTTGGTTAGATATTTTTATTGATGCTGCTAATCGTTCAGTGCGCCCGTTCTTCACCTACTGGGCTATTGGTGTTTTATGTGGTTGGTGGAATCCTCAAACAGAAGGTATTGACCCATTTGTATTAAATGTCATCTGGACTATTGTCGGTTTCTGGTTTGGTGGTCGTATGTTATTCAAAGACTTACCGAAAGCAATGACCATGTACAGATTAGAAAAAGCTAAAGCAACTTTAATAAAAAAACCAGTAACACCTGCAGTCAAGAAAAAAGAACTGGTTGATGATGTTGAAGATTCGTGGGCCGGTGACTAATAACAGGAGTTTATATTGTGTCCGATGCAAAGTTATATCAAGAATTAAAAAATCACATTGACAAGCATGTTGAACGGTTTGATAAACATGAACAGGAAGATATTATGAAATTCGATAAACTTGTTGCAGCGCAGCATGTTAATACAGAAGCTATCACCGTGTTAACAATATCAGTGTCGTCGTTAGTTGATAACACAAGTTCTATTGTCGAGTTGCACAGAGATTTTCAAGGTGCTGCAAACATAGGTACTGCTGTACAAAAGTTCATGTTATGGTTTTTAAAATGGGGTGTTATCGGTGCAAGTATTTATGCCGGTTTGAATTGGGTATTCACGCACTTTAAAAACTAAATATCTTTGTCAATGTCCATTAGTATATTAGCTTGTTCTTCTTTAAAACCACGCATCCAGTCAACACGCGGTTGTGGCATCGGTGTTGAGATTTGTAACATCATTTCATTCACCGGTGGTAAGTACAGTTTAATAACATCCTCCGGTCTTACATTTTTAGCCAACCCATAACCATGTGCATGATAGTAGTCTTGTGCAGCACGTACACCTTTCATATAATCATCGTTCATTTTTTAATATACCTTTGTTCCAACATGTCGTGTGAAGGTATTATAATTGCTATTCTCATTTCGTTACCTCATTAAAAGAAATTAACTTCTAAATCATTCGTTGTTACACCATCACGGTACCGTTGTATCGCTGCTTTCAATCCATCTTGGTCATCAGTCTTACGTTCAATTGCATCAGCCACTGCTAAATCAACGGTGTCATTGCATAATATCCTGATGATTAATACCGGTTGTTTTTGACCTTGACGATCGATGCGCCCACACATTTGATCATATAATTCAAGTGACCAGTTTAACCCGAACCACGCGACAATGTGACCTGAGTCTTGCAGACCATCAACACCGTGACCCATTGAACCAGGGTGACCCACCATCAATTTAATCTCTCCGTTGTTCCATTGGTTGATAACTTTCTCAGTGTCTTTTGATGGTGTCTTTGTTAAGTTAACCGGTTTGTATTTTTTAAACCGTTTCATGATTCGTTCAGCATCAGCGGTGAATGAGTAACTACACAGCACCGGTGACCCTGCTGCTTCTTCTAATATTTCTTCAAGTGCATCAAGTTTCACATCGTGTACTGCTTCGTATTCAGGTGAACCGCTAACAAGATACGGTGAACCATTACAGAATTGTAAGCACTTATTTGACACTGATGATTTACTGAACACTTCAACTTCACTACCACTATCAAGCTGGGTGAACATATCTTTTTCTACTTCTTTATAAGCTTTACGTGCTGCAGGTGGAAGGTCAACCATCATGTTAGTCACTTTACAATCTGGTAAATCTAAATAGTCACGTGAATCCATCTTCACAGTGATGTCACTTATTTTGTGTTCTATCCATTGCTTACCGAGTTCAGTCGGTGTGTATGACCAGCCGCTATAATCACTCATGAAGTATGAGTCTTTGTAATGTGTGATGTATTCACCGAGTCGTTCACCACCGTCAACCGCTAAGAACTGACCGTGTAAATCTAAGTAACCATTTGATGCAGGTGTACCAGTGAGTCCGGTCCTGTATTTAAAGTGGTTCATTATCTTACGCCAACCGGTGATTTTAATTTTATACGTTTCACCGCGTCCATCTAATCGGTCACGGTTACCACCGGCTACCCGTAACGTGGTGCTGTTCTTCAACTTTGATACTTCATCATAAACAGCAAGTTGGAAAGGGAATTCTTTACCTTGACTAATATAATAATGGTCAAGCTGTTCAGCTAACCAGTTCATGTTCTCATAGTTAATGAGATAAATATCAGCATCAGCGAACAATGCACGTGCACGTTTTTCTTTGGTACCGTGTATCACACTGAACCGTAGATGTTTGGTATGAGTCCATTTACGTGACTCACGTGCCCACACAGCTTGTATTACTCGCAGTGGCCCAAAGATAAGTGTCTTCTGAACTTGGCCTGCTCGCATCCTGTCAACGATAGTAGTCAGTGTGATAGGTGTTTTACCTAAACCCATTCCTAACCATAACATTGAATCATCATAATGCAGTTGATGCATGACACATTGTTTCTGGTAGTCGTGTAATTGTTGGGGTGTTAAGAGGTCAGTCACTGATTAACTTACCATCAAGATGATCTATTTCATGCTGAATTAATCGTGCATCAAAATTTTTAAATTTCTGTTCAATCAATTCACCTTTTTCATTTGTATATGTAACTTTGATTTTAAACCATCGTTTGATTCGTATCGGTCTGGTGAATGTAGATGTCACTGAGAAGCATGATTCATTACCCCAGGATAACTTGCCTTTAGTTTCTATGATTTCAGGGTTAATCATAATGACTGTTTTAGCTTGTACATTCACCAGGATGATGCGTTTCATGTGTCCTATCTGCGGTGCTGCTAAACCTGCACAACTATAACCGGTTGATTGTTTTAAATTATTAGCAGTATCTTTTAAATCGTCGATGGTTTGATAATCAGCACAGTAATTTGCTCTATCACACACATTATGTAAAAGTTTCTTATCTGTTATCACTGGTTTAATCATTTCAACATCACCTCACGAATCCATTTATCAACACCACTGTTACCATATACGGTGAACACTCGCGCACCTTTGCTGATGAGTCTTTTATGTTCTCGGTATTGATTCTTACTGAGTTCACCATCGATTGTTTTCACTTCAACAAAGTAGACCTTACTGAAATGAAAAACAATTCTATCAGGTACACCATCACGACCAGGTGACACCCATTTACGAGTGATGCCACCTGCTTTTTTTACTTCATCGTCGAGATACTTTTCAACCTTACGTTCACGAACACCCATTAATCGTTCGCTCTACGTTTTTTATTATTGTTTATTGATTTACTGTCACGTCTATCTTCCACACGTTCAACAGATAAATCATCTAGTATATGTTTAACTATCGGTTTAATCCGGTCACTACGATACATCCTACCTTCGTGCTGCCTGTTTGATTTCTCAATCGGTGACATGCCTGACTGATGTGATGTCACTTCTTCACTGAGTAACGCGATACAGGTTGACAGTATTTCAATGATGACGGGTTTGTGTATGATACCTTCATCATCTTCAGGTAACATTTCAGCGTTACGTTTCATCATCATCATGTGACCCATTGCAGCAATCGGGTTACCTGCATACATTTTAGACATTGACATCTCTTCATCATGACTGATGTCTGAATGCATGGTGGTGACACTGAACATCTCACCTTCACCGATTAACTTTTCAAGTTCGTCACTGGCTACGAACTCACGTTGCTCACCGTTCGCATAGGTGATTGTTACTGTTGTGTTTGTTGGCATTTTTTTTTTAATCCTTAATTATGTAATTTATTTCACAGTCATTGATGATTACCATCTTCCTGTATTGAATAAATACTGGCTAAATTTTATCGATTTTAATTTACAGTTTTTAGTTACACTCATTAATTCCATAGCACTAACTGCAGCACGTTGGTCATGAGGCACTTGTACGAATGCAATCTGTTTACCTTTGCACAGTTTCAACATAGCTTTATGAGCTTGTGATTCTACACGTGGTAACAAACAATCAATGATTATAACTTTAATATTTTTATGGTGGTTACCTTCTACAACTTTTTTAACATTATGAATACTGATTGCATTGTTGTCTTCATAGCACTGTTTAATCATCATCTTCGGCGCAATAACAAGTGAGTCAGATGTAATTAAGTTAGGTAAAATATGAGTTCTAAACCCATCACCTGTCATAAATTCAAATATAGTATTCCGATGTGTGCTTATTTTCATGCGTGTCACCTCTTCAATTAATCTGTGTAACAATGTAGCACACTACATTGAACCCTGCAACAGTGGCTTCACAAGTTTCTCAGTTTCTTTTATGTACCATTCGTGGTTCAAATCTTTAAACGCATACTGTTCATGCTCACGATTCCATTCAGGGTTGTCAAAGTAATCATCAGGCGGATAGCCGACAATAGATTCAGGTAACCGATTACACACAGTAACATTCCAACCGGTGTTAATCCCGATGCGACGTTCTTCATACGTTGATTTATTCTTGGTGTGAATACGTGCATCCCATACACCAGGACCCACTTCAGCTATGATTTCATTAAAGAAGTCATCGGTTAAACTGTTCGCACGTTTGTATTCACCTGGTTGACCTTTCGCTGGCATCACTTTTTCAAGCGGTTTACCATCGGTGCTGATGTAGTATCTGACAATGTTACTGACTTGCTGGCCACCCCATTCGAGTGTGCTATTTCTTGGTACTTTAGTGCGTAGAAAAAAATCAAACACATCGGTATGACCAGTAATAAACTCCCGAATATCAGCACCATGAACCAACGCAGCTTCTGCTGCCAATGCGACAACACGTGCTGACCAGTCTTTATGATAGGGCAGTTCACGTGTTCCTGAGTTTTCTTCAGCTGTAACATGGGCGTAGGCTCCTATACGTTTTAATTTTCCCATACTGGACGTTCTCCATGATTAGGGTGAAACTTATGATTCTTCAATGCTGTTTTTCTAGCATTAACAGCGTCTTCAATATTTTCAAAATTACCGAGGTTATGTCTTTTATTATTAACATTAATATATGCGTGATATTTACCGGTATCATTTCTTTTAGATACACCTTGATATCCTGTTGAATTATCTTTCCTTAATCCTACATTGTGTAAATTTTCAATGCGTGTAACCTCTCGTAAATTACACCATCGGTTATCAGTTCTGTTACCGTTAATATGATCTACATCATATTCAGGAAATTCACCTGTCATGTAAAGAAATATTAATCGATGTGTTTGAGTTGGCTTCCTAAAAATATTTATAGTTAAATACCCGTGACTTGTTGATTTTGGTTCAAATGGTTTACATTTAATAATATTACCTTTCCAACTTAACTTCGCAATTCTTCTAAATACACCGGTAACAGGATCATATGTGAAAAATAATTTAACATTGTCTTTATTAATCTTCATCCATATACTCCGCTATATAATTGTTACAGTCTCTTACCCACATAGTTTTATACAACGCTTCTTCAAGTTCAAGGTTCGTCAGACTCTCCCACCAGCTGCACACCAGCCGAGTATGTTCAAGGTACTCATGTGGACAAAGGTAAGTGATACCGTCTGTGTTGGCTTGTATCATGCGTAAGCCTGGCACCTTCAGCAGTTGTTCAACCAACATGCATAGTAGCAACTGACCGTTGATAGTAATTGACATGGTGTAGAATGAATCGAGGAATGGTGAGTAGTCATTGTTGCTACCACCGTATGCACCGTTCAATGCAAGTTTAAATGCTTCGTTTTCTGGTGTACCTTTCGCATACGTTTTACGTGTGTGATACACCGATTCATAAGCATCACAAAACTCAACACCTAAATGTGCAGGGAATAATTTATTTTTGATACCCAGGTTCGGATAGAATGAAGCCACATCAACATCGACTAATTGATATACATCATCTGTGTGTACAACTTGTGATTCAACAGACGCATGTAATCCACCGGTGCCGAAATTATAATCAAGCCCATCAATGGTTGCAGTTAAATCTTTGAACACACCTTTTGTTTCAGTGATGATTTTACCTTGTAAGTAAGTCATAATATTCTGAAATTCTACTCTTTCAAACTTCACATAATTGAAGATGACTTGACTTAGATCAATTGATTCACGTTTGGTTTGTCGTTTGACTTTACGGTTACCTTCATACCCATAACAAACGACACCGTGTTTCTCCATTTCAGTGACCAGTATCACTTCACCGATTTTAACGTCACTCATGTTCATCATGTTCTTACCGAACTTATCAGATAACCCTTCACGCATTTTAATTTGCGGTTGTGTCCTGTCACAGAACATGTCAGTTGCATCAATGTCATGCCACATGTAACTGATAAGAATATCAATCTGTTCATTGGTGAGTACGGTACCAACAGGGAACGGTAAGTCTTCAATACTACCCATTCGCATGTTGAATTCTAATACTTTAAGACTGGTTGCTTTGGACATGTTATCGAAGTGATGAATTTTATACAGGTCAATCTGATTCACTTTCCAGTCAGACTCCCACACCATGTGTGCAAATTTAGCAGGACCATATGCATTAATAATGTTCATTGCTTTGTTATAAATGTCTTCAACCGTGATGCATGAATACCGATTCTGGTAAATGAAATGCAGCACAGGATAATCGAAACCGACATTGTTGTAACCGACAGCACGACAACCTTGTTCACGCATGACATCAATGAAGTAACATAATGACTGTGTATCATTACACCGGTCACTTATTTCAAACTGCCACTTGCGGCGTGTTGTTCTGTGTAAGAACCCCACAGTGAACGCATTGGGGAAAGTTTCTTCATCGTAAACAATGTCACCTGGTGTTAAGCCGTAGTAGAAGTCAGGGTTCATTTAGAAGTCTACCCTTTCGCTTTTAGTTCCCCACTTTACAAAATCACCATCCTCTTTTAATAGTGAACCTGTGCGATTTTCATTGCTAATTATTTCTGTAACTTCTTGTAACATGCCTGGAACTACATCTAGACTCAATACTTCAATTTGAATTGTTACTGTAAATTTATTCGCTTGCATTAATAATTCTCCCACATAACACTGATGATTTCTTTTTGTCTGTCTGACAACTCATAACCACCGGTGTAAGTGTCACGTTTATGTTTTATTTGGTGGATGAAAGTGCGCTCCCAACCGGTTAGTTTAGATTGCATTTCAACAAGTCTGTTTATAACGTAAGTTAAACTTTCTTCATCGTCTTTGTATGAGTAAATCATAAGTGTCACCTTTGTTGTTGTTAGTCTTTTAAATGCTGACTCCCGTTGCTTAGTTGAAGTTCAGAGCGTCGTTCGGTCATAATCCAGAGTCAGCATTTAAAAGACCCCTTCAAAAGATAGAAGGGGAAATTGTTAAGCAAACGATGGTCTGATTGCCATACCTTGTGCAACCAACGTGTCATCTGTCCAACCTGCAGCAATCATACTTTCGTATGTAGCACCACCGGCTGCAGTTGTCATCTGTAATGTCGCTACAGATGGTGTAGGTGGTGCCGTTGGTGGTGCAGCTGGCGTTGGTACTGGTGGTGCCATTGGTGCAGTTGGCGTTGGTACTGGTGGTGCCACTGATGCAAACATCTGTTCAACAGACGGTTTATTATCTAAACGACCCATTGGAGGTGCTTCATCAGTAATCATTACACCGTTTAACCAGCCACCGATACCGCCGCGACCTTTAACATAACCACTGATGTTAGCATTAACATAAGCCACCATACCTGAGTAAACAGAACCAGGGTCAATGATTTTATTATAGTTAACATCGACTACTTCAGGTCGGTCTTCAGCTTTAGCACTGCAACTGAACACATACCAACCTGAGAAACGCGGGTCATAATAATCTTTACCGGCGTACTTAACATCATACGCACCGAAACATTCATCAGAACCTGTGTAACCAGAAGGGAATGTGTTCTGTTTAGCTTGGTCAACTTCAGCTTGCAACTGTGCAACAATGGGATCAGTTGGTTGAATTAATACTACTGCACTGAATTTAGGCTCCGTTGCACCTTGTGCAAGTTTCGGTGTGAACAGTGCAGGGAACGATAAAATACCTTTAATTAACATTTTTTGTCACCTCTTATTAGAAAAATGAAACTTCAGCAGGTTCAACTACTTCAGTCTGTTTTGGAACATCGATAAACATCATCTCAACGGATGATACATCATTTGTAGCACATTGTGCAACATCTTTATGTGCAACTTTTTTCAAAGTTAATTTACCAGCAGTGTACGTAATTAAATCTTTTTCAATACGCACTTTTTGTTCATCAGTGAGTTTATCCAACTTCATCACTTGAGACGGTGAAATGAGTTTTTTCGGATAGATGTCATCAAGTTTAAGTCTGCGACTTTTTAACTTCTTAGCAATCACCGCTTCTTCAGCATTCCATACATTCTTACCGTTACCTGGTAGTTTTGCATAACCTGGTACCGTGATACCTTGACTGATACGTGTGTCAATCTCGGCTTTCACTTTATCAAATACTGCTTGGATACCTTCTTCAGCATCAGCAAGTTCTGATAATTGTTCTTCAGTTAATGATTTTGGATCAGCCATAACTTGACCGATATATTCAAACAGATTTTTATCACCTGTCATTATTTGTGTGTTACTCATAGTCTCCACCACTTGTAAGGATTGATTTGATTTAGCAGTACAATGACCACCGCGTTTAGGGTTTGCATTACACCATTGACAATGGTCACCCGATACTAAAGGTGCATCAGGTGCGTCAGTTGCATGTGCTGCCCATGCTAATTTTTCAGCAGCTTCAATAACCGTAGCTGAACTGACATCATCTTCTTGTCGTGTTGAACACTGGTACCGTACAACTGGGTTTGTTTTCGGTTGAATAATTGTCATACGACAACCAGGCACCTTTGCAGGATCAAATGGTCGAACTAAATCAGGACCACTAGCAACATGGTTCCGCATCTTACCGAATAAATAACTGATATTTTGTGAATTGTTCTTTTCAGAAACATAACCACGACCATCTTTATAATCAGCTACTTCAATAAAAAATACTTCACCGGTCATTGCATCACGTGCTGTGATGGTGATGTCACATGTACCCCACCAGTCAGTACGACCGAATGCACCACCAGGGTTTGATTTAGATTCAGATTCAACCAACACATTGCAACCAGGGAACCTGTCTTTAAGTTCATTGACGCGACGTGTCATGTAATCTAATGCCATTTGCACACGTTCAATACGGTCCGGTGCAACTAACCAACCGTTGATACTATCAGGATGATTAGCGCCGATGATTTGCTGGTCATAAGCAATTGCAGGCACGTTATTCTGCAAACACATTTCAAGTAACAAATGCGACCCTGTACCATCGATAGCAGCAGCACCTGCAATATCAGGGTACCGTTCTTCTTCACGAACGGAACCAGGGCAATGCGGCCACCGTTTGTTACTGGGTCCTAATCGTGCATGTCCTTCACTCATGCTGGGATTGCCTTAACAGCAGCAATCAATTCAGCTTGTTTTTCATTCGGTAAATCACCGACAGAAACAACACCGAGTGCAGCCATTGCATCATCAATAGGTTTACGATCACCGATGCGTTTAAACTCAGCAACAAGTGTCGCGTTTAATTCTTCAGGTGATAGTAATACTGCTGCTACTGGTGCTGCAGGAATAGGTGCTGCTACTGGCGCAGGTGGTACAGATGCTAATGCAGGTTGTGCTACAGGTTTAGGTTTAGCAGTTTTAGGTGCTGCTGTTGCTCCGTCCATCTGTGCTGCAATAATTTCCAATGCATCAGCAATACGTTTTAAATCTTTTTCAATTGGCATTTTATAATTCCCCGTTGTTTTAAATTAAAAGTTAAACTTTGTAGAGTTCACCTTGTTGTTGGTCTTCAGTCGGTATGATACGTAAACGACCATCATTGAACGCTGTTACAGCTTCACGAAACAACTGTGAAGGTGTTTTACCTTGAGTACGTTTTAATTTGGTTGTAAAAATATCCAGTTCTTTCTGGTTAATTCGCATATGCACATTACCATCAAGTATTAAATCATCCATATTTAGTTACCTCAGTTAAATAAAATAATATGTAAACTGAATGATAGTAGAACAATGTATCATTTGTCAACACAATATTTGACATTGTGTTACAGTTACATTAATGTGTATACTGACAGAAACATCGTGATAGTTTACTATTAACAATTCAACTGAGGTGACATTATGATTGATGATGAGATTGAAAAACTTAAAAATGACCCATTATACTTTTATAAAACATTTTTTGAATTTACACCGCGCCATGCAGGTAAATCAAATTTCTATAATCTATTTATGGAACCAGAAAAAAGAATAGGTCTTGAATACCCTGTATATGTAGGTGTTGACTGGGCTAAAGACTCAGGAATGAATCGGGGTGATGTCATATCACGACACGATAATGTGATTGAAGTCCGATTTAAAACAGTAACAATTAACTAGAGAATATTCTACATGGTGACGCAAAAAGAACTCAAGCAATTAATACACTATAATCCTGACACTGGTTTGTTTACTTGGTTAGTAGATTGCGGCCCTGGTCGCCCAAATCAAGGTGATATAGCAGGACGTACACAGATTAAATCATGTGGAAAATCTTATCACGACGTATGTATAAATAAAAAACGATACTATGCTCACCGTTTAGCATGGTTGTATATGACAGGTGAATGGCCCGTTGATAAAGTCGATCACGACGACGGTAATGGTGTGAATAATAAATGGTCAAATTTAAACGCAGCGACAAATATACAGAATGGTCAAAATGTCAGAAAAAGAATTGACAATCGTTCAGGTTGTACAGGTGTACATCTACATCAAAGTTCAGGTAAGTGGCAGGTTTATATAAATGAAAACAAGATCCGTTACCATTTAGGTTTATTTTCAGATTTCTTTGAAGCAGTGTGCATACGTAAATCTGCTGAGCGTAAGCATAATTTTAATGTGAATCATGGACAGGTGCGTCCATTATGATTAATATAAATAACGAGCAATTCCTTCAAGCTATATTCGGTAACAGTTATATATATTCTCACGTGACATCGTTTATTCAAGACCCTAATAACATACCGAATGATGAGCGTGGTTTATGTTGGTCTGGTGGATACTATAAAGATACGCCGTTAATTCCTAATTCAAATCAATTTTATACAGTCTCTTTATTTTCACCTGATGAGAACAACAGGTCACGTAGAAGAAAAGCTCAATTTTCAGGCACTTATGTTATAGGGTTAGACGATGTAAAAGAAAAATTACCTATTGAACAAGTGATGAAGTTGCCGCCCCCAAGCATTGTATTAAAGTCATCATTATATTCTGAGCAATGGTTGTACATTCTTAATCAACCTGAGCAAGATAGAGATAAAATTGATAACCTTCATGATGGTTTAATTGCTAACGGTCTTGCACCGAACAGTAAAGACCCTGGGCAAAAAGGTGTAACTCGATTTTTGAGATTACCTGAAGGCTGCAATACAAAAGCTAAACGTGTCTCTGAGAATGGTGGCACTCCACCAGGTTGCGAAATAACTGAATGGCACCCTGAACGTCGATACATGCTTGAACAACTTGCTGAACCTTTCGGTGTTGACTTAAATATCGTTCGAGCAGATAAGCGTATAGATGGTGCAGCTGCTATTGATGACCACCCTATACTTCACACTGATGCTATTGAGATTAAAAGTAAAATTTCTGATGGTCGTTTCTCAATTGTATGCCCGTGGGTAGATGAACATACTGATCGTGATGATAGTGGTTCTGCAATTTTTACAAATGATGACGGTTCAATAGGTTATCGTTGTCACCACGGAAATTGTGACGGTCGTACTGCTAATGACCTCCTGAAATTTATAGAAACTAAACAACACGATTTCAGCAGTGTTTTAAAGAACTGGCAGATACTACGCGAATTTAAAACGGTTAGCGAACCAAACTTCTTGGTACCCGCGACCGCAGAGCCGGTCAGCTTCATGCAACCGGTCACACCTGAAGCGCCGGTATCGAGTCCAGCGCAAGTAGATAATTTTATGTTTGCAACCGGTTCAATTAATCCTTTAAATTTAGAAGGTGATGAACGTAGGTTCATTGTCACAGAACAACCCATCAACGCAATACAACTGATGTGTGATGAGCTACGTCGTATCAATCACCGTTCACCTGAAGCCCGTGAAATGGCAGCGAATGTTTTAAAGTACACGGATGACTTACCGAAACTAGAAAAAATGCAATGGCATACTGAAGTATGTGATTTGATGGGCTGGGGTAAAGGTGACTTCAAAGAGATATTAAAAGACTTACGGTTACAGTGGTACGGTGAACGTGTCACTGCTGCTGAGTTTTATGACAATGTTATTTATGTTAAAGAGTTGAATCAATTCTATGACTGGAACTGCAGAATATTTTTCACCACCGATGCTTTTCAAAATAGTTTCTCACACATTGATGAAGATGCACGTAAAAACGCATTACAAGGTGGTCGTGTTAAGAAAGTAGATAGGCTTGATTACGCACCGAAACAACAACGCACCTTCACAGAAAAAGGTGTGACTTACGGTAACACTTGGTCCGATGTGAGTCAGTCGAACGGTACCAGTGGTGATGTATCACGTTGGCGTGATCATTTCGCTGTACTCGGTTGGGGTGAACACCTTAAACATATTGAGCAATGGATGTCTTACACACTGCGTCATCCTGATAAGAAAATAAATCACATGCTGCTGCTTGGCAGTGGTGAAGGTTGCGGTAAAGATTTTATTCTGTACCCGTTAACAAAAGCAATGGGTGACAATTACACCGTTATCAGTGGTGAAGAGTTACTACGTGATTTCGATGACCACTTATTATCAACTAAATATATCCACGTTAATGAAACTGAGCTGGGTGATCGACGTGAAGCAATGGCGGTTAGTAACAAATTAAAACCATTAGCTGCTGCACCACCGGATACATTACGTGTGAATCAAAAAGGCATCAAGCCTATAAAAATAAGAAACATTTTAAACGCAACCATGACAACAAACAGCTTGTTACCAGTGCGGTTGAATGGTCCATCACGTCGATTCTACGGTACCTGGTCTGATTTAAACCCGCGTGATGAACACGACAATATGAAGCCCGAATGGTTAGAGTATTGGGAAGACCGATGGAACTGGATGAAAGCAGACGGTTGGAAAAATGTTGCTTATCATTTAATGTACATGGTTGACTTGAGTGACTTTAACCCTGGTGAAGCACCACCAATGACTGACTTCTTACGTGACATTAAAGAAGCATCTAAGTCACCGGCTCAACAAACAATTGAATCATTTGTTAAAAAGAAACTGGGTGTATTCAGTTCTGATTTAGTCACGGCAAGTGATATGTCTGACACATTACGACTTGGTGGTGGGTTTGCAGTTAATGTAATGTACACCGACGGTAAGTATTTTACACCGACGAAAGTCGGTATCATCATGAAAGAGATAGGTCACCATATACAACTTAAAGCGTATTATCTTGGTTCACGGGTTAACTTGTGGGTGTTACGTAACAATATAAAGTATCAATCAATGGATTCAACCGCATTGTATCATGAGTACGAACGTCAAATGAAAGAGGCACGTGGTGCTGCTATGATGCAGGTGGTGAAGTGATTGAAGTGTGTCAGTGGTGTCAGAAAGAGATTACAACTAAACCGCTGATACATGATATCGATTTAGATATACACCTTCACAGTGAATGCAACGACAAAGATGAATTGATTGATTTCTTGTGGACTGCTGATATTAGTTTTTTATAACTATATAGTGTTATATTTATTTTTTATACCCTAACCATTTTGTCATTATGTAACGCATACTGCACATTCCCCAAAATATACCGAAGAAGAACCACAGTGTTGCAGCGTTGTTTGAAATGCAACCGGTCATACTCTCACCTTAACCATTGTTAGCTTTTCTTGAATGTACTCTAATGCCTCAATCGACACACTCGTATCAGGATATTTTGTAATATCAACTAAGGAACCGTCACTTTGTACAAGATATTTTTT
>Ga0316202_10000452_pt1 | contig 45833 bp, 25 predicted proteins | sample 3monrhotite_MG_FD_204934 | JGI IMG/M metagenome (GOLD analysis project Ga0316202, IMG submission 204934) | Microbial mat bacterial communities from mineral coupon in-situ incubated in ocean water Damariscotta River, Maine, United States -... | ecosystem: Environmental > Aquatic > Marine >...
GGGGCTCGACCAGCTGACCGTAACCGGGGCCGTCCTCGGGACCCCGCTCTACATGGCACCCGAGACGCTGGGCGGGATCAAGGAGCAGGTCGGACCGCACACGGACGTCTGGGCCCTGGGCGCGATCCTCTACGAGCTCCTGGCCGGGATCCCGCCCTTCTCGGCCGACTCCCTCGTGACCCTCGGGGTCCAAGTCGTCCAGGCGCCGGTGCCCTCGATCGACTCGAGCCGCGAGGTGCCGCCCGCCCTCCTAGGGGTCGCCAAGCGGGCTTTGGAAAAGTCGCCTGAGGACCGCTATCCTGACGGCGACGCCTTCGCCGACGACCTCGACGCCTATCTCCGCGGCGAGCTGGCCGCCCCTCGCCGGACCCCCGCCTGGCTCTTGGCCTCCCTGGCCGTGGCGGCCCTCGTCCTCGCCTCTGCCGCCCTGGCCTTGGCCTCCAGCCGCGCTCAGGGCGAGGGCTCGCCCCTCCCGGCTGACTCCCGAGCTCCGAGCTCGCCCGCGCAGACGCCCCAGCCCAAGGCGTCCCTCGCAGACGTCACCCGCTTGTCCCGGATCCCGGACCCTCTCGACCGCTACACCGCCCTCAGGCGCTGGCTCGCCGAGGCCCCGCCCGAGCACGCCCAGCGCCACGGAGCGCAGCGCGCCTACCGGAGGCTGCTCTCCAAGCCCCTCCGCAGCGGCGAGGTCGGGCCCGCCACGGAGCGCGTCACCGCCAGCTTCGCCCCCAAGGGGAGGCTCCTCGTGGCGGGGCAGCGAAGCGGCCTCGTGCTCGCGCTGGACGGGACTCAGGTCCGCTGGAGCTTGAAGAAGGGCTCCATGCGGGCGGGGACCCTCCCGCTCCTCGATGGAGGAGCCCTGTGGTGGACGATCATGCCGCTCCAGCTACGAGCCTCGGGTCCCCTCGGTGAGAAGGCTCCAGCCATGAACCTCGGCCGGCACCACGCGCGCTACGTCGTCGCCTCGCCAGACTCCAAGCGCCTGGCCTTCACCTGCGTCGGCCCGGACAAGGTCCTGATCGTCGGCTGGCCAGGAGGCGAGGTCCAACACCGGGTTCGGCTCCCGACCCTCGGGCACGCCACGGTCTTCGACCGCCGCGGCCAGATCTGGGTCGGAGTCGGCCGGAGCGTGCCGGATTCGTTCACGACCATGGACGGCGCGGTCCTCGTGATCGACGCCGAGGCAGGCGAAGTCGTCCAGCGCTGTGAGATCCGCGCTGGCAGCGCGCCCCTCAGCCTCGCGGCCGATCCCCTCAGCGAGGAGATCTTGCTCGGTCTGTCCTCCGGTGACCTGGTCCGACTCAGCCCCAGCGCTGAGAAGATCGCGAGCGTCCCGGCCTTCAAGGAGGGCGACGTCTTGAGCCGGACCTTCACGGCCGGGATCAAGGCTCAGGTCTTCAACCGGGCCGGCGACCGGGTCTGGATCGCCCTCAACAGCCTCGAGTCCGAGAGCTCGCTCCTCGTGATCGACTGGAGAGCCAGGCGCCAACTCCGAGAGATCCGAGTCCCAGAGGAGACCGAGAGCCTGATGCTCTCCACGGACGAGAGCCTGGTGCTGCGGGGCAGCCGCGCTGGGAGGTGGGAGCTCTGGGGTACGGACGAGTAGCCGAGCGAGTACCCCAGACGGGCGGTCGAGGCGGCTGCTCTCGCTCGGACCGTGAAGCGAAGAGTAGCCGCCGCGACTCCGGAACAGCTTCGCCTCGGCGTCGAGACCCCGGGGGGCGTCGCTCACCGAGGCGAAATCTGGAACCGGGGGCTCTGGAGCGGCTCTAGAGCAGGCGCCGGTTGATGTATTCGACCGCGTCGTAGTTGTAGTAGCCCATGGCGCCCGCGGCCAAGAGCAGCGCTATGACCGTGCCGCCGCCGAGCCCGAAGGAGGCCAGGAGCGGCCAAGCCAGCAGGACGTCCACGCTCGTGAAGCCGACCAGGAGGAAGATCGTGGCCACGTTGTTCCGTCGCTTGACGACGGCGCGCACGATTTGGATTCCGGCCCAGGGCAGCCCGCAGCTGAGGATGAACCAGAGGAAGAAGCGCAGGAACCAGTTCCACTGGCTGGCTTGGTGCTGGAGGTAGCGAATGTCGAGGACGCTCGTGATCTCGTCGCTGATGGCCGGGACGGTCTCGACGACGCGCCCCTCCTCCTTGCTCCAGAGCTTGGCCTCGACGCTGACCTTGGCGCCGAACCCGTCCTTGTCCGGGCCCTCGTAGAAGTTCGTGACGTCCACGACCAGGATCCCGTCGATCTCGGGCTTGAAGTTGGCCTCGTCGAGCTTCTTGATCACCTCGCTGGCGGTCTCTATGGAGCGGGGCTCGACGATGTTGCCTTGGTCGTCGCCGAGGATCTTGTTCCGCAGCTGCCGCCAAATGCTGCTCTGGGCGTCCTCCTCGAGGAACTCCCGAATCGCCCGCCAGCTCTGAATGTTGTAGCGGTCGCTGGCGGCGACAGTCTCCATCAGCGACTCCTGGAACTCCTCCTCAGGAGTCCGTGAGCCGCGCCCGTGGACGATGACGTAGACCGTCTCGACCTTGCGGTTGACGGGGATCTTGGTGCTGAACTCCTTGTTCACGCCCTCGGTCAGGCGCTTCATGAGCACCGTCATTTGGGGACCCTCAGGGCGGGTCAGCCAGAAGGTCAAGCCGCCCACGACCGAAGACAGGAGCACGGAGACGATGATGAAACGGAGCGCTTTCTTGCTCACGGCCTAGGCCTCCTGCTGCAGGGCGAACAGGTCTTGGACCTTGTCGCTGACGCGGATCGTGAGCTTGGGCTCGGTCTGGCGGAACACGTCCCAGCAGAAGACCTTGTAGCCCGAGCGCGAGACCCCGAACACGAAGTCACCGGCCGCCTCGACCCAGCGGACCTCTTCGCGAGCCTGATACTCGCGGAACAGGTCCTTCTTGGGCTCGCAGACCGTGACCGTGAAGTCCTTGGAGCCAATGGCGAAGTAAGGCTGCCCCGCGATCTGAGTGTGCCGGAGCATGAAGATCGGGTTGTGCTTGATCACGCCGAAGGACTCGGGCGAGTTGGGATCGTCGAGGGACCAGCGATAGAGCTTGCCGCTCCGGTTACCAGCCACCAGCTCTCGTCCCGCGACGACGAAGCTCGTGACCGAATCGTCGCTGCCCTTGAAGCGGGTCGGGGTCTCGCTCCCCGTCGCGAGGTCGATCCCGAACACTTCGCTCCCGGCCGAGAAGTAGAGCATTCCGCGGTGGACGTAGGCCCCGCGGACCGAGCCCACGCCCTCGAGGAAGGACTCGCAGAGGAGGCGCCCCTCGCCGCCGTTCTCAGGCCAGGCGATGAGCCCGATCTCGGAGTGGGTCGCGAAGATCCGCCCGTCGAAGAAGGCGACCGCGTTCGCGCCGCCCTTGCCCTGGGGGTCCTTGGGGAAGAGGAACTCGGTCCGGACCTCGCCGTTGATCCGATAGATCCCGCGCTGAGCGCCGCAGAGGACGTATTCCTCGCCGCCTATGGTCTCGACCCGGACGGAGCGGAGATAGCCCAAGGTGCCGTCCTCGGTGTCGTAGACCTCCTTGGGGACCTCGGGGTGGAGGTTCGTCTTGGGATCGAAGGCCAGGACCCGCTTGCCGACCACGCACAGGACGCGGCGCGTCGTGGTGTCGCTCTCTCCCCGCTGCAGCTCGCCGCCGGTCAGGTTGGCCAGCTTGGCCTGGAGTTCGCTCAGGCGGTCCTCGACCGCCGACTCCATCTCAGAGACCTTGAGCCCAGCCCGCTGCTCGGGGGTCATGTCCTTCTCGATCAGCTCTCGGATCAGCTTGGCCCGCTGCTCGTCGTCGTCGAGCATCATGATCAGGGCCTTGCGATCGTCGTCGCCCATTCGCGTCCGGAGCTCTTCGTAGCGCGCCAGGCGCTTCTCCTTCCGGTTCCGATCCGCCTCGTCCTTGAGCTCAATGTCCGCGAGGAGGGCGTTGCGATCGAGGTTCTTCTTGAGCTCTCGGAGCTCGCGCTCGCGCGCCACGGCTTGGGCCTCAGCGTCCGCCGCGACCAGCGCCTCTCGACGCGACTCCCACTCGCTCGACTTGAACTTCGGGTGGCGAACGTCGCTCAGCCGCAGCCCCGTCTCGAAGCAGGGCTTCTGGAGCTCCTTGCGGAGGTGCTCGTCGAGATCTTTGCGCTGGTCCTTCTCGGCCAAGACCTGCGCCTTGCGCTCGCTGGCGAAGAAGCGGAGCGCGTCTTGGAGGTAGGGCAAGAAGTGGGTCCCGACCATGCTGACCGTGGCCTCGCCGTCCTGAAGGCAGGTCTGCTCGAGCTGCCCGAGGTCGAGGGCTTGGTCGCGGGTCTCGAACACCAGCTCGAGGGTGCAGGAGAAGGGGAGCCCGTCCTCGCTGCGGCCAGAGTCGACCTCGACCTCCATGGTCAGGCCGTTGCGGACCAAGATCCCGCGCTTGAGGTCGCTCGTCTCCTGTCCGGCCTTGAACACGGAGATCCCATCGGCATCGTCGTAGACGAGGGCGAAGGCCTCCGCTGGCACCGTGAGCTTCTTGCTCAGGAGACCCGGCAGGTCCCCTCGCTCGAAGGTCACCGCGAAGAGTCCTGGGTCGTCGCTAAAGCTGGTCAGCTTGCTCATGGCGTTCCTCCCGACCTAGCGGGGCCCTGACTCGTCAGGTGGCGACTCGTGGGGTAGGCGCTCACTCGGCACCTCCCCAGTTCGAGTCTCGGTACTCAATGAACTTCTCGAGGTCCTCGGTCGTGACCGAAGGCCTCGCCTCCCGAATCGCCGTCAGCATGTCGCTGAGCGCGATGGGAGGAATGTCCTCGACGGGCCCATCACCCTCGTGGCCCTTGACTGCCTTCAAGAAGCAGTCCGCGGCCGCTCTCTCGCAAATGTTCTTCACATCCGCGCCGGAGTAGCTGACGGTCTTCTCCGCCAGGAGGTCGAGGTTCACGTCGTCGGCCAAGGGGCGACCCTTGAGGTTCAGCTCAAGGATCTTCTTGCGCGCAGCCAGGTCCGGGAGCCCGACGTAGACCTTCTCGTCGAAGCGGCCGGGCCGCAGGACGGCCGGGTCGAGGGACCAAGGCTCGTTGGTGGCGCCGATAAAGAGGAGCGGGTTCTCGTCGGAGGTCCCGAAGCCCTCGAGCTCGGCCAGGATCTGGGGCACGAGGCGCTTCATGATCGGCGAGCCGGACTCACCGCGCCGAGAGGGGATCAGGGCCTCGATCTCGTCAATGAAGATGATCGAGCGCTCGTGGCTGCGGGCGGTCTTGAAGAGCGCCTCAATGTTCTGCTCCGAGTCGCCGACCCACTTGCTCATGATCTCAGAGGGCTTGACGGTGAAGAACGCGGCGTCGATCTCGCCGGCCACGGCTCGGGCCATCATCGTCTTGCCGGTCCCAGGCGGGCCCCAGAGCAAGATCCCGCCGCCGCGGCGGATCTTGTATTTCGCCGCCGCCTCGGGATGGCTGAAGGGGTAGATCATCTTGAGGCGAATGTCCTCTTTGACGTCCTCCAAGCCTGCAATGTCACTGAAGGAGAGCGTGGGCCGCTCGACCGGAATGAAGTCCTTGGCCTCGTCCTTGCCCTCTTTGACCTTCCGGCCGCGGCCACCGCCGCCGCCGCCGCCACCACCCGAGCCGCCGCCTCCGCTGCCCGAGCTCGGGTCGGGGAGGTCCGCCGCGTCGTCAGGCAGTGACTCGTACCAGTCGAGGAGCTTGGCCGCGTTCTCTTCACGAGCGGCGCGGATCGTGGGTGAGGTCGCGGCCTCGGTGAAGCTCAGCCAAGCCTCGATGGCGTAGCCCAAGTTCCTCCGGAGGCGGACCAAGTCGCCCGACTTCTCGGCCTCGTCGACGAGGTCGAGGTAGCGGTCGAAGGACTTCTTGTAGCCCTCAGCCCTCGAGTCCATTGTCTTCTTCTTCTTGGACAAGGCTACTCCTTCGCCCGATTCCGCTCGAAGCGATCCCGCAGGGCGTCGAGTCGGCTGTCGACCTTCTCGTCCATGGACTCGGTCTCCTCAGCCACGATCTGCTCATCGATCAGCTGGTCGATCTCGGCGTCGGTCACGAGGTCGTCGGACTGAGCGCCCTCCATGTTGCCCATGGAGTCGTTGGTCTGCTCCATCATGATTTCCATCATTTGCTGCATGGACTCGCTCTGGGAGACGGCCTTCTCCACGTTCTTGTGGACCTGGGCCAGGTTCACCGAGCCGTAGCTCTCGGCGATCGCCTCAGACACCGTCTCGAGGGAGCGCGCGAAGTCGGCCTGGGCCTCGGCCTGACCCTTGAGCTGCTTGAACACCTCGAGGTTCAGGAGCTGACGCTCCATCATCCGCCGCGAGTAGGCCGTCCGCTTGAGGTTGGCCTTGATGACCTTGAGCATCGTCTCGTCGCCGAGCTGGCGGGCGCGCTTGGCCTTCTTGATGAACTCGCCCTCCTCCTTCTCGAAGGTCCGGATCTGCTTCTTGATCCGGCTGAGACCCTTGCGGATCTCCATGTCGCGCTCCATGCGCCGCTCTTCACTGCTCTTGAACAGACTCATCTCAGGCCTCCGCGGCGTCACGCCAGTCAAAGTAGCGTTGCATGTCTTCCGTGCTCGTCACGGGTTGAACTTGGGCTCGCGCCCGCTCGAAGTCCTCGAAGGTCAAGGGCTTGAGCTTGATCTGATAGCCCCGCACAGCGTCGAGGCCCTTGTCGACCAGCTTGGGCAGGTCTTCGTTGGCCTCAGCGACCATCCGGTTGGTGACCTCCTTGGCCAAGGACTCGAGCTCGCGGCCCGAGAGTCCCTCGGTCATGTCGATCACGTCGGCCAGATCGACGTCGAGCTCGAAGCCCTTCTTGGTCAGGTGGATCTCGAGGATCGCGCGCCGCGTAACGGGGTCAGGGAGCGGGATCAGGATCTTCTTGTCGAAGCGCGAGAGGACCGCGGGGTCCAGGTCCCAAGGGCGGTTCGTGGCGGCGATGGTCAAGACGTAGATGTCGTCGCGACCCTTCTCGGAGAGGCCGTCGAGCTCGCTCAGGATCGTCGACAGGATCCGGCGCTCGGTGCCCGTGTCCCCGTCGTTGCGCGAGCCGCAGAGGGCCTCGAACTCGTCGAGGAACACCACCGCGGGCGACATGTCCCTCGCCGTCCCGTAGAGCTCGCTCACGATCTTGGTCGACTCGCCGAAGAACTTCGACATCACCGAGCTGACCTTGACGTTGAAGAACACCGCCGGCGCTTCGGACGAGGTCTTGAGCGCCCGTGAGGTCGCGGCCGCCAAGAGCGTCTTGCCCGTTCCGGGAGGACCGTAGAAGAGGATGTTCCGCCAGCCCGCGAGCTGAACTCCGGGTGGCATTTGGGCCAGAGAGACCGCCAGGGCGTATTTGATCTCGCGCTTGGTGGCCTCGAGGCCGCCGATCTTGTCCCAGGTGATGTCGCTGTGGTGCAAGAGTCCCGTGACGACGCCCTTGACCTCGTCGGTGTCCTTGTCACCCTTGCCGCCGCCCTTGGTGTCTCCGCCGCGGCGAGGACGAGCCTTGGTCGCGGTGGCCTCGCCGCCGCCGGCCCCGGCCTCGGCCTTGGGGATATCGCCCGACTTGAGCGCCTTGGCGTATTCGCGGAAGCGGAGGGCCTTGGCCTTGCGGACGCCCTCGATCTTGCGCGAGGGCGCAGACTCGGCGTGGCGCTCGAGGAGCCCCGCCGCGCGCTCGTAGCAGCTCGCGGCTTCGGCGTCTCGGTTGGCGTCGTAGTGCTCCTTGGCCTCAGTCTCGAGGGCCTGAATCACCTTGGCGCGTTCGCTGTTGAGGTCGGAGCTGGCCACTACATCTCCTGAGCGGCCTCGCCGGCCGTCTCACGATCCAACTTCTCTTCGAGGGCGTGCTGGCGCTGGAGCGCGATCTCGTTGTCGCCGCCCTCCTCCGCCACGATGATCTCGTCGATCTCAGCCAGGAGCGCCGCCTTGCCGGGGTCCTCCTCTTCGAGGTAGAGCTCAGTGTCCTCGAGCTCCATGCTGATGTCGTCGAGGGTCGCGTTCAGGGCGTCGAGGTAGGCCTCTTCGTCCACGGCGGACCCGCGCAGCTTCTCGTCGAGGCCGCTGATCTGGACCCGCTGCATCAGGTCCCTGATCTTGCCGCGGTTGCTCGTCTTCTCGAGCCGCTCCAGGCCGCGCACGTAGCGCTTGAGCCCGATCGCCTCCAGGTTCAGGATCTTGCTCTCACGCCGAGCGTAGGCCTGATCCATCTTCATCTGCTGGAGGTCCTCGTAGAGGAAGTCGACCTCCTCGCGGTTGTTGTCCCGGCGAGCCGCCTTGAGGCGACCCAGGACGTCCGTCCGCTTGTTGCTCAGCTTGCGAATCTCCATCTGCTTCTTGCGGCGCTCACGCTCCACACCTCGCAGCGCGACCTTCAAGTCGCGAGACGTCACTTGCTTGTCGTCGTCGTTAAACAGTTTGTCGAAGATGCCCATGCGGTTCCCTTACTCGAGCAAGAGCTCGTCTTCGTCCTCTACGTCGTCCATGGCCTCCAGCTCGGCCTCCATCTTCGCCAGCTCCTCATCGAGGCTCCGACGTCGACGCTCCGAGGCAGACTCCTCGGCGGCCGACTCCTTGGCCACTGCGGCCTCGACCTCGGCCTCTGGGGTCTCGACCTTGGCCGGCTCGACCTTGGCTTCGACCTTGGCTGGCTCGACCTTGGCTGGCTCGACCTTGACCGGAGCCTCGACCTCAGCCTCTTCCTCGCCGCCGCCCATCTCGGCCAGGATCTCGGCTTCGAGAGCTGCGAGCTCAGCCTGCTCGGCTGAGTCCTCGTAGACGCCTTCGAGGCCAGCGGCCGCGCGCGCGGTCGCCATCAGATCGCGGTGCTTGTCGAGGGCCTCGTCGTAGTCCGCCGAGAGCTCCTCGATCTGCGCCTGACTGACCTTCTTGAGCTCCATGGCCTGCATCTCGGAGATGCGGTCGAAGAGCCCCAGGTGGAGGTCAATGTTGTCTTGGTGGATCCGGTGCCGCTTCTCGAGGCTGTCCATTCGCCGCCGGAGACGCTTGATCTCGCGGAGGACGTTCAGCTTCTCCCGTTGGCTGGGATCGCCGGTCTGGATCTTGGCCTTGTGGTTGGTCTCGTTCTGAGCGAGCTGGTTGATCTCGCGCTCAATGTTGCGCGCTTCGACCTCGTTGGAGGTCACGATCCCATCCAGCCCCTCACGGAGCGCGTCGACGTCGGCCACTCCAGAGAGGAGGGCTCGGGTCTCTTCGGGCAAGGGCTGCTTGCCGAACATGCCCTTGATCTTCTCGAGGAGGCTCACAGGCGACTCCGCTTGAGGATTTCTCGGCCGCCCATGTCGATCAGCTCCAATTCGCTGTCTGCTGCAGTTAGTTGTTGGATCGCGTCATGGACGAGATTGAGTGACACGTCGAGATCCTCGCACAGGTTGGAAATGATGACGAACTCGCCCTTAGGGCGGACTTGGTGCTCGATCAGGAGCCTGACGCGCTCGACCTTCTCCTCCTCCGTCTCGGGGTCGAACACGACCTCGACCCCACCCCAGCGATCGTCGGGGACGTAGTGCAGCTTCCAGCTCCCCTCACCCTCGCTCTCGACCAAGCAGGCCAGGAGGTTGGGTCGGGTCGGGATCTGCTCGGCGCCGTCTAGCTTCCAGCCAGAGGTCGAGAGGATCCCCACGTAGTAGAAGACTCCGTCTTCGAGTTCGAGCTCCTCGAGCGCCCGCTTGGCCTCGAGGATCCCCAGCTTCTGGGTCGACCAGCGCTTGCGCAGGAAATCCTGAAGCGGCGAGAGCACGACCGCGCGCACCACGACCTTGAGGTCGCCGCGGCCGAAGAGCCCGCGCTGGAACACCCGAAATTCGCGGACTTCGCCAAGAGGCAGCGAGTCCAAGAGCCCGCGGTCGTAGATCCGCATCGACTTCATGAGGTCGACGACCTCGCCGCTGCGGTCTTCCTTGTCGTAGGTGTGCTCGCGGGGGCCCGCCTTGTAGCCCTTACCATCTATGGGGCAATGCACGCGGCCCAAGCGCTCGAACTGACTCTTGAAGCGCTGGGCGAAGGCCAGCTCCTTGGCGCGCGCCATGCGGATCGTGATCCCCTCAGGCGGCGCCGGTGAGGCCTCGGGAGGGGGCGCGCTGGCCGCCGTCTCTCCGCTCGGCGGGCGAAGGCTGACGTTCACTTTGTCCTCGAGGGGCGTCTTGCTGGTCCCGTAACCTTGGGAGGCGAGGATCTCGTGCATGTTCGGCGAGTGATAGTCGTCGCCCTCCAGGCGGCCTTGCTCGCGGAAGAGCTCGACCAGGGCGGTCAAGCGCAGCTCGCTGGCCTGGAGGCTCTGGCCGGCCTTGCCGGTCAAGAGCGCGAAGAAGGCGTCCTGAAGCGCGGCGCGCTCGACGAGGGGCAGGTCCTCGCTCTTGGTCACGTCCTCGTAGAGGACCGAGAGCTTGTCGGCCAAGATCTCAGGCGACTCGCTCATGGCTTGAAGGATCTGGCGAATCTCGGTCAAGCTGCGGTTGAAGCGCGTCTTCATGAGATGGATCGCCAAGAGCACGTTGAGGATCCACTCCTCTTCGTAGACCGGCGTCTTCCCGATCTTGCGAGGGGCAGGGAGGATCCCCTCGTCGACGTAGAAGCGGAGGGTCCGGACGCTCATGCCGAACCCGAGCTCGCGCGACTTGCGCTCGATCTCGGGGTAGCCAATGAAGCGGCTCTGCTCCTCTTGGAGGATCTTGCCGATCGAGCGCAGTCGGTGGTGATCTGCTGAACCTGACATGCGTCTCCTTTCGTCCAAGGGCCCCCTCCTCAGCGAAGTGCCAAGGCTCGGGGCCGCGTCCATGACCGTCTATCTGAATAACCCCCCCCGAGTGGGGAGAGGGATTCCAGATCAGTCCTAAGTCCTTCTGACAGTAATGACAGTTGTGCCAGTTGGGGATCCGGGAAGCGTAGGGGGACGCTGGCGACCTGTCAATGCACTGTCGGTGCCTGGACTATGTTGAATCCTGTCCGGTAAGGAGATAGCCTGCCCTTTCCAAATTCGGGCGAAGCTCGGAATTGGACCTCGGGGGCAACTTTCTAGAACCTCCCGGCGACCAAAGACTCGCTCACCCCGTATCTGGTGGGCATTCGGCGGACTCCTGCGCCCAATATTGGGCCGACCTGAGCGCTCCCGAAAGGTGGCATGCAAGAACCCAAACTGCAGCTCGGTGACTACGGCCTCCTCAAGCGCCTCGGCGAAGGCACCTTCGGCGGGAGCTACGCCGTCCGTGAAGGTCGCAAGGGGCAAGCGCTCCTCAAGATCCTCCCCGGTCTGCCCCTCACGGACGACGTTGAGCTGCGCCTGGCCCAGCTCAAGCGCGACCTCGAGGTCCTCGCCCTCGATCACCCCAACGTCGTCAGCTACCGCGACGCGGGCTACGCCGAGGAGACACCCCAGCGTCGCGAAGGCGGCGGGCTCTTCCTCGTCCGCGAGCTCGTAGAGGGCCCCGACATCTATCGCTTCAGCGCGCGCGCGGCGTGGGCCACGATCATGGAGGTCGTCGTCTCGCTCCTGCGCGGGCTCGAGGCGCTCCACGGACGCGGCCTCCTCCACGGCAACCTGGTGGCCAGCAACGTCATCGTGTTCGGGACTGGCCCCCGCAAGTCGGCCCGCCTCCTCGACGCGGGCCTCGCCCTCGACGTCGCTGAGACCCGCTCTTGGGTCGGAACCAGCCACGCGCCCGAGGTCCTCGCCGGCGGCCCTCCAGACCGGCGCTCGGACCTCTACGACCTCGGTGTGCTCCTCTTCCACGCCGCGACCCGCTCCCCCCTCTTCGGTGAGTTCGAGGGGCCCGCGGCTTTGCGGGCGGCGCACCTCAGCGAGGCGCCCCCCACGGCCCGAAGCGTCAAGCGCTCTGTGCCCGTGGCCATGGACGAGCTGATCAGCTCCCTCCTGCGCAAGGACCCAGCCGAGCGTCCCCCCAGCGCTAACGCTGTGATCCGCGAGCTGAACCGGCGAGCCAACAAGCGCTTCTCGACCGAGACCCGCGACAACTTCCTCGGCGTCCCCCTGCGCCCGCGCCTCCAAGGTCGCGGCGAGCTGCTCCGCGAGCTCCAGGCCGACGAGAGCCCAGTCACGATCCTGAGCGCCGAGCCCGGCGCCGGTCGAACGCGCATGCTCCAAGCCTTCGGCCGCTGCGCCCGCGACGCTCGCTACGTGCAGTCGGCCTCGCCGACTCTGGCCGACGCCCTCCGCGCGGCCTGCGCGCCGCCAGCCTTCGGCGACCCAGAGTTCAGGGACCCCCTCGCGGCCTCCGGCGAGGCGGGAGCCCCGCCGCCGATCGTCCGTGAAGGACCTTTCCTGGCCCGTTTGGTCCCCGACCTCCTCCCCGAGGTCCAGCCCGCCAAGCTCCTTCCGGCTGGGCGCGAGCGCCAGCGCGTCCTCGAAGCCAGCCTCCGCGTGCTCCGGGCCCACGGCAGCGAGCGAGCCCTCTGGCTGGGAGTCGACGACCTCCAGCGCGCGGACTCCCTCCTCCTAGACACGCTTCGTCTCTTGGCCCACGACACCGCCAGCGCCGACCCCGACCAGTCGGACGAGCTCCCCGCGAGCCTGGCGGCCGAGGCCGCCAGCGAGAACACCCCGACCTGGCCCCTCCAAGCGGGCCCCCGCGCCGGCACGGTTCGGGTCATGGCGACGCTCCTCCCAGACGAGGTGTTCGGCCACGGGGCCGAGGCGGCCTTCCGGGCCCTCCTCGCGACCGAGGGCGTCCGCGAGGTCCGGCTAGAGAACCTCTCCGCCGAGGACCAAGCACAGGCCGTGGCCGCCGCCATTGGGCGCGACACGGGCGAAGCCCGCCCCCTCAGCGACGCCCTCGGCGACGCCGAGCTGGCCTCGGTCGGCGCCGCCCTCGACCTCGTGACCGAGCTGGGACGCGCTGGCGCCCTCCCCCCGCCGGACGGGGCCTGGTTCATGGACGAGGCCCTGATCAAGGTCGCCCTCGACGAACCCGGCCGCTCCATAGCACGGCAGCTGGAGTCGGTCTCCCCCGAGGCCCGGCGCCTGGCTCACGCCCTGGCGCTCCTGCGCGGCGCGGGCGAGCTCGATCACCTGGCAGCCCTCGGCGGTCGCTTTACCGTCCTGGGAGCTGCCCGCGAGCTTGAGCGGGCGGGACTCCTGGCGCCCCTTCCCTCGCACGCGATGCGCCCCGAGGGCGTCCCCGCCCTGAGCGAGGTCGTCCTCCATCGCGGCGTCGAACCCCTGTTGACCCGACTCGAGCTCGCCGGGGCTCGCGTCCAAGAGGCAGTCCAAGCCAGCTTGTCGATCGAGGACGCTGAGGCGCTGCACGAAGTCCTGGGTCGCGCGGCGACCTCCATCCCAGAGGCCGCGAGCCACCTCCTCCGCTCGAGCCGGCCCCGGGCTGGCGTGGGTCGCGCGCTCCAGGCGGCCGAAGAAGCCGCCCAACGCAACGAGCCCGAGCAAATGCGAGAGCTCCTCGAGCCCGCGCAGCGCGCCCTCGAAGGCCCGGACACCTCTCCTGGAACTGGGGGTGACTTGGAGCTGCCCGAGGCGCTCCGCGCTCGCCTGGTCGGCGATCCCCGCGCCCTCTGCGAGCGGCTCTTGGGCGATGCGCTCTTGGGCCTCGGCCGCGCGGGCCAAGCCCGCAGCTGCGCTCAGCGCGCCTCGACCGTGGCTCGTGAGGCCCGCGACACGCGCGGCATGATCGAAGCCGCGCTCCTCCTGGCTCGCGCCTCGCGCGCCCTAGGCGACGCGCCGGCGGCAAAGTCCGCCGCGGACGAAGCCGTGGACGCCGCCAAGGGTGGCCCCTGGCAGGGCGGCCTCGCCCTGGCCTACCTCGAGCGCGCTCGCGCCGAGGCTCAGGCAGGCGACCGCCAAGAGGCGCTGGCGAGCTTCGAGGAGGCCCGCGGGCTCCTAGCTGCCCGCAGCGACGAGGCGGGTCAGGCCAGCGCCCTGCGCGACACAGCCGCGCTTCGGCTCGAGAGCGGCGACCTCGCAGGCGCCAGCGAAGACCTCCGCGCGAGCCTCGACCTCGACGAGGAGGGCGACCGCCCGGCCGAGATCACCGAGGACCTCTTGCTCAGGGCTCGCGTCGAGCTCGCCGGCGGGAACCACGAGTCCGCCCTCGGGACCACCCGCCGCGCCCGCGCCCTAGCCGGCGAGCTCATCGACCTCGAGGCCCTGGCCCGCGCGCTGAACGTCGAGGCCGAGGTCCGTCGCGCCCAGGGCGAGCTGCGCCACGCCCGCCAGCTCGAAGAGACGGCCCTCGAGCTCTGGGAGCGGACCGGCGCCGCCCGCTGGAGCGCGCGCGCGCGCTTGAGCCTGGGCCGAATCCAGCTCCAGAGCGGCGAGCTCAGCGCGGCCGAGGCCAACCTGGCTCAGGCTGAGCAGGTCTTCCGTCAGCTCGGAGACGTGCCTCTCCAGGCCGAGGTCGGCTTGGCCCTGGCTGAGGCCTACCTGGCCCGAGGCGAGCTGGGACGCTCGCGTGACTCCATTGAGCGCTCGCTCCGCGAGGCCGAGGGAGGTCCTGCAGCGACGTCCTTCGGCCTCCGCGCGCAGCTCGTCCGCCTGGCCTGGCTCCAGGGTGACCTCGTCCGCTGCGAGGACTCGGGGCGCCAAGTCGCCGACGACGCGGCTCGTCAGGGCCAGGTCAAGGTCGAGAGCCTGGCGCGGGTCCTGCTTGGGCTCGCTCGGCTCCGACGCGGGAACCTCATCGAAGCCGAGCGCGAGCTGCGCGAGGCCTACGGCCTCGCCAAGGAGCGCGGCGAGCGCTCGCTGATGGCTCGGGCCCACCTGGCCTTGGGCGCCGTCCACCTCGTGCGCGGGGAGCCCTCGGGCGCCTTGGGTGAGGTCGGACAGGCCAGAGACCTGGCCCACGAGATCGAAGACGCCCACCTCGAGGTCGAGAGCCTCCTGGCTCTGGCCCGGCTGCACGTCTTTTTGGGACAGCTTCCCCGCGCCGTGACCCTCCTCGAGATGGGCGACAAGCGCGCCGGTGAGCTCGGCTTGAGCCTGATCCGACCTGAGCTGCAGCTGGGGCTGGCCTCGGCCCGCCTGGCCCAAGCCCGTGGACTCGCGGTCCGCGACGAAGACGCCAGCCAGCTCCTCGAGCTGGCGACCCCCGCCCTCGACGCCGCTGAGCGCGCCCTCCGCGCCGGCTCGCGGCGTCGCCTCCGGGCCCGGCTGGACCTCCTCCTCGCGGAGAAGGCTCAGCTCTCCGGCGAGCCGGGGTTGGCCTGGGAGCGAGCCCAAGCCGCCCTCGAGGCGAGCAAGATCACGGGCGACGTGTTGATCGCGGGGTGGGCCCTACGCGCCCTCTCTCGCGCACGCGTCGACCAAGGACGTTATGAGGAGGCCTTGGTCTCCGCGGAGCGCGCAGTGAGCGAAGCAGAAGACGTCAGAGAGGGAGAGGCGCGCGCCGCGGCTCTCCTAGAGCGCGGGTTAGCCCGACGCCGACTCGGTGAAACGATCCAGGCGGCACAGGACCTGCGTGACGCAGCCAGCCATGTCCGCGGGATCTGGGCGGCTCTCCCCGAGGACCTCCGGGTCGACTACGTCAGCAAGCCCTTGGCCCGCGAGATCATTCGCCTCGCCGCCGAAGTCAGCCAAGAGGCCGAGGTCGCCCTCGAGACCGCCGGCGTCGACACCGCCGCCGCGCGTCCCCTCCCGACCCCGGCCCCCGCGCCCGCTGCCGGGACCCTGGGCGGCACGACCCCCGCCAGCCTGGTCGAGGGCGGCGGCGACTCCCTCGAGTCCCTCCGCGACCCCCTGACCGACCTCTTCAACCACACCTTCTTCACCGCCCAGCTCGAGACCGAGCTCAAGCGCGGGCTCCGCCACTCGCGTCCCCTGGCGCTCCTCAAGATCAACATCGACCGCTTCAAGCTCGTCCGCGAGCTCTACGGCCCCAAGGCTGCCAAGGAGATCATTCGCGAGGTCGCCGGCCTCCTCCTGCGCAACGTGCGCGACGTCGACATCGTGGCCCGCTACTTCGGCGACGAGTTCGAGGTCCTCCTCCCCGACACCGAGCAGCACGGCGCGCTCCTCACCAGTCAGCGGATCGCCGACGCCGTCGAGGCCCACCGCTTCGAGTTCGAGGACGAGAAGATCGAGCTGACCCTGACCACAGGGATAGCCCTCTTCCCGAGGGACGCTAAGGACAAGGACGCCCTGATCTGCCGCGTCGACGAGGCCCTCTACAACGCGCGCGCCCGCGGGCCGAACCAAGTCTTTAGCTTCGGCGGCAACGACGAGGCCCTCGCTGGCGAGACCAGCCGCGAGATGCGCGAGCTCGACGAGATGATGCTCTCGCGCGAGGGACGCACGATCCTGTCCATGGTCCAGCGCCTCGTAAACCAGGAACTCGACATGGACCGCGTGATCGAGCTCGTGACCGGAATGGTCGTCGAGGCGACCCGCGGCGAGCGCGGGTTCATCATGCTCAAGGGCCAAGACGGGACCTTCAGCTTCCGACACGGGCGGAACCTAGACGACAAGGTCGTGGGCTCGCCCGAGCTCAAGATCAGCAACAACATCGCGGCTGACGTCGCCAAGACCGGCCAGGCCGTCATGGTCTCGGAGGCCATCGAGGACGATCGCTTCCGCGACTTCAAGTCGGTCATGGACCTCGGCCTGCGCTCGATCCTCTGCGCCCCGATCAAGGTCGAGGAGGGCGAGATCCTGGGCGTGATCTACGTCGACCACAACCAGGTCGCGCGGAACTTCACCCGCGAGGACCTCAACTTCCTCGTGGCCATAGCCGACAAGGTCGCGATCCCGCTCAAGAACAGCAAGCGCCTCCGAGAGACGGAGGACCGACTGGCCTTGGCCGAGGCGCGCCTCAAGAGCCAAGCCAGCCAGCTCCAGACCAAGTACAGCTACGACATGATCGTGGGCCGCTCCGAGCCCATGCAAGACGTGTTCAAGCTCCTGGACCGGATCGTGGAGACCAACCACTCGGTCGTGATCCACGGCGAGTCCGGCACGGGTAAGGAGCTGATCGCGCGCGCGATCCACTTCAACGGGCCGCGCAAGGCCAAGCCCTTCGTCGCTGAGAACTGCGCTGCCCTCTCGGACACGCTCCTCGAGGCCGAGCTCTTCGGTCACGTCAAGGGAGCCTTCACCGGCGCGGATCGCGACAGCAAGGGCCTCTTCGAGCTCGCCAACGGAGGGACGCTCTTCCTCGACGAGATCGGCGACATGTCCGAGCGGATGCAGAAGAAGCTCCTGCGCGTGCTCCAAGAGGGCGAGATCCGCCCCGTCGGTGGCAAGCGGGTGTTCCACGTCGACGTCCGGATCGTGTCGGCCAGCAACAAAGACCTCAAGCGGATGGTCGACGAGCACAAGTTCCGCGAGGACCTCTACTACCGCCTGAACGTGATCAAGGTCAGCCTCCCGCCCCTCCGCGAGCGCCGCGACGACGTGATGCTCTTGGCGCAGCACTTCTTCAGGAAGCACACGGCGGCGGGCGACGACCGAAACCTCGGCCGCGAGACCCTGAACCTCCTCATGAGCTACGACTGGCCAGGCAACGTCCGCGAGCTGGAGAACGAGGTCAACCGCTTGGTGGCCATGTCGGACGACGAGGTCACCCCCGACCTCCTCTCGCCCAAGATCCGCGAGCGGACCACGACCAAGAAGTCTGGCGACGACAACTTCTCGCGCTTCTACAACCGCCCGCTCAAGGACGTCGAGAAGGAGTTCATGCGCGAGGTGATCCGCCACACGCTGGAAGAGACCAACTGGCACCGGACCCTAGCCGCCAAGATCCTCCAGGTCCCGACGTCTACGCTCTTCAACAAGATGAAGAAGTACAACATCGAGCCGGGCACGCCCTAGGGTTACTGGGACCCCCGACTGGCGGGAGACGTAGACCACGGGCCCGACGAGTCCCTGCGCGGCGCCGCCCAGGTCCAGACGCCTCGGCTCAGGCTCGGCGCCGCCGAAACGCCTCGCCGCCCATTCCCAGAAGCGTGGCCCACACGGCGCGCCAGGCCGAGAGGTTGGGCTTGGGCTCCTTGCCCTTGGCGAGGCGGTGGATCTGCTGCTCGTACCACACGATGGAGATCCCCATGGCCTGGTCGAGGGCCTTGATCCCCGTGCTCGGGTTGCCGACCTCGACGCGGTAATCGGGGTCGGCCAGGACGCGCTGGGGCAGGTCGGGGACGACGGTCAGGGGCCGCGCCAGGCCGATGAGGTCCGTGGCGCCCGAGGCCAGGGCGGCCTGCATGCCCTGGGCGCTGCGGAAGCCACCGGTGACCGCCAGAGGAACCTTGGAGAACTCGCGGGCCCTCTCGGCGTAGGCCAGGAAGTAGGCCTCGCGGAGGCGCGTGCTCTCCTTGAGCTCGCGCTTGGCCTCGGTCCCGACCATGGCGGGGTTCTCGTAGGTCCCGCCCGAGATCTCGATCATGTCGATGCCCGCCTCCGAGAGGGCCTTCACGACCTGCATCGACTCCTCCTCGGTGAAGCCGCCCTTCATGAAGTCCGCCGAGTTGAGCTTGATCCCGACGGGAAAGCCCTCGCCGGTCTCTCGCCGGATCGCGCCGTAGACCTCGAGCACGAAGCGCATTCGGTTCTCGAGGCTCCCGCCCCAGCGGTCCTCGCGCTGATTGTGCCGCGAGGAGAGGAACTGACTGACGAGGTAGCCGTGGGCGCCGTGGATCTGAACCCCCTGGAAGCCGACCTCCTTGGCCAGGCGAGCCGAGGTCGCGTAGCGCTCGACGATGGCCAGGATTTCGGGCTCCTCGAGGGCGCGCGGGGTCCCGAAGACCTTGTCCAGCCCCCTCCCGAGGGGAATCGCCGAGGGCGCCACTGGCTCTTTGGTCAGGAAGGAGGGGATCTGCTTGCCAGGGTGATTGAGCTGAGCCCAGAGCTGGGTCCCGCCGGCGCTGCCAGCCGCCGTCCAGGCGCGAAAGGCCTCGAGGTCGCTCCGCTCGTCGAGGACCACGTTCGCCGGCTCGCCGAGGGCGCTCCGGTCGATCATGATGTTCCCCGTGACGCAGAGCCCGATCCCGCCCTCGGCCCAGCGCCGATAGACCTCGCTCAGGCCTGGGAGCGGATTGCAGGCCTTGTCCCCGAGCTGCTCGCTCATGGCCGACTTCATCAGCCGGTTCGGGATCACGGCGCCGCACTCGAGGGTCAGGGGGGTCGCGAGGGTCTCTGTCACGGTCTGCTCCGCCCTGGCCGGTTGGCGCCAGAGGGGCGAAGCCTACCCCACCCGGCGACCGCGCTCCGCGCCGAGCGCTTCTCCCCGGCACTGACCGATCTGGTCAGTAGTTCACCGACCTCCGCCGGCGGTCCCGGAAGCGACCCAGATCGAGTCCAGGTGGTCCCTCTAGGCTTCAGCGCGAAAAAACGTCCAAATGACCAGGCAACGAGTTAGGAGGGAGGCGAGGGAGTTGCTCGGGTCTGGCTGTGATCCCTGGAAGGACCCACCCCATGACCCTCGCTCCTCGCCTCCTCGGCCTGCTCCTCGTCCTCCTCACAGCAGCCCCCTCCCTCGCGGGACCCGTCAAGAGCGTCAAGGGCCGGATCCTCCACGACCCCCTCGGGATCAACGACGAAGACGCGGTGGGCCTGGCCTACCCCGCCTGGCTGAGCCAGATCCTCAATCAGCCCAGGCTCGAGGGCCAACCGGCGACCCTCTTCTTCAAGGACGGTCAGGCCATAGCCGTCAGCGCCCGGACCGTCGCGGACGCCTCGCTCACGACGGCCAAGGGAACCAAGACCCTCCTGGCCGACACTCGGATCCTGATCACGGGCGTCCACGAAGGACAGTATCGCGTCACGACCCTAGCCTCCAAGCGCGTCCGCGGCCTGATGAGCCCCGCTCAGGTTCGAGCCGGCAACGTGCCCAGCTTCGGCGACCGGATCGGCCGCTTCCTGGCTCCGGTCTTGGCCCTCGGGACCAAGGCCCGCAAGGCGCGCGTGTTCCACCCCGACGGCCACACCTTCCGCGCCACGGTCACGCCGGTCCTGAGCGGTGAGTTCGACGCCACGGCCCGCAAGCTCGAGGGTCAGGCCCTGGTCCGCATGGGCGGCGGGATCTGGCGCCAACGCGCCGACGGCGGCAACAGCAAGCTCTGGGACACCCTCAGCCTCGCGATCCGCTTCACCTCCAACGACCACCCCCTAGACTCCATGGTCCGCGAAGGCGACCAAGACCTCCTCGTCGCCTCGTGGTCCGAGCGCTTCCACCACTTCTTCTGGCGCTCGCTGCCCAAGACCAACCAGCACGACTTCCTCGACAACGACTACTTCCCCGCCATGCCCTACGCCATTGACGGCAAGCCGGTCTGGCTGCGCGTGGTCCCCGTCCGCGCCGAGAGCCAGGGCAAGAACCGGATCGAGAAGTTCCGCGACGCGATCAAGCGCGGCCAGGCCCGCTACTTCCTCGAGATCCAGCGGGCCGATCAAGAGCGCTGGCACCGCGTGGCGCGCCTCGACTTCACCAACGAGGTCGACGTGGACCAAGAGGAGCTGAAGTATCACCCCCACATGGACGGGGTCGGGATCACCCCTACCGGGACCATCAGCGCGATCCGCGCTCGCGTCTACCAACGCAGCCAAGCCCAGCGCGACAAAGCCCGCGCCGAGCGCGAGGCGGCCTCCAGCGGGCTCAAGGGCGGGCTCGAGGAGCAGCGCAGCGACGACTGAAAGCAGGCAGGCTCCCGAGCGGCGGGTTCGGAGAGCGGCTCAGAGTCGCTTTGTGTTCAATATTCCTACCGCTGCGGGTGCCCTTTCGTAGGCTGTTCTTGATGGTCACTCCCTGAGCCGAGCCGCCAAGAGACTAAAGATCGCTCTCCTCGTCCTCGCCCTAGCAGGCGTAGGCTTGGCGAGCGTTCACCTGGCCAGGACGCCGATCCCTCGTGAGCCGATCTCCGTCGGCCTCGTGGTGTGGCCCCCCTACGAAATGCCTCACCTGGCCCAACGCTTGGGCTGCCTCCCAGCCACGACCCGCTTGGTGGACTATCGGACACCGACCGAGGCGCTCAGGGCCTATCGCGACGGGACCCTCGACGTCGTGGCCCTCACGAGCCACTACGCGATGTTCCTCGCCGAGGAAGATCCCAGCACGCGCCTGATCTTGATCGTGGACGCCTCGGCCGGCGGAGACGCCCTCGTCGCGCGGCCCGAGTTGGAGACGATCGCCAGCCTGCGCGGGAGACGCGTGGGCTACGAGCCGGGCGTGTTCGGGGAGTACATGCTGGGCCGGGTCTTGAGCGAGGCCAAGCTGACCCCTGCGGACATTCAGCGAGTTCCCCTCGGCTTGGATCGCCACCTGAGCGCCTATACGGCGGGGGAGGTCGACGCCCTCGTGACCTACGAGCCGCAGCGAACCCAGCTCCTCGAGGCTGGGGCGCGTGTCCTGTTCCAGAGCTCGGCCATGAAGGACACCATCTACGACGTCTTGATCGTGAGGAAGGAGACCGCCGAGGCCCGCGGCCCAGCTCTCCGCGACCTCGTCCGGGCCTGGTGCGAAGCCGTGGAGTACTATCGCGCGCACCCGCTCGAGGGCGCTGCCCACGTCGCTCCCCGCGAGCAGCTCTCGCCCGAGGCCTTCCAAGAGGCCATGGCGGGCACGATCCTGTTCGACCTCAGCGAGAATCGAGAGCTCTTCGCCCCTAGGTCTCGCTTCCACGAGGCCTTGGCCGCGCAAGGTCAAGTCATGAGGAGCTCTGGGCTCCTGCAGCGGCCTGACCTGTCCCTCGATCAGCTCCTCGACCCTCGCTTCCTGGAAGATTGAGCGTGCCCCTGGCCCCCTCGCTGCGAACGTGGCTCCCCTTGGGAGCAGCTGGAGCGGGAGTCCTGCTCTTGGCCCTCAGCTACTGGATCGGGACCCGCCAGGACCTCCTCCGCTTCGAAGCTGAGGTCCAGGGTCGCTCTCGAGTCCTGGGGACCCTCCTCTCGAGCCAGCTCGAGACCTCCTTCGCCTCGGGACAGCTGGAGCCAGCGCAGAACTTCCTCACCCACGCCTGCGCAGAGCCCAGCCTCGTCGGGGCTCACCTCGTGGGGCCCGACCGAGTGATCCTGCTCTCCTCCAGCTTCCGGCTCGAGCAGCGGCCGCTGCAGCCGCGGCTGGCCTCGCTCCTGGGCTCGGCCGGCGAGAGCCTGCCCCGAGAGGCCCGCTGGAGGTCGGGAGACGCGCTCGTGACTGCGCACCCCGTCAGGCTCTCCCCGAACCTCAGGGGGGCGCCCGGCGTCCTCCTCCTCGAGTGGGACCTCGCCTTGGGGCGGAGTCGCCTCGAAGCTGCTCACGAACGCCGGCTGGGATACAGCTTGCTCGTCCTCCTGGGACTGGTCGGCCTGATCTGGTTTCTCATGGGCAAGCTGTGGCTGTCCCGCGTCACCCGGCTCGTGGAGGCCTGCGAGCAGACCGGGAGGGGGGACGCCAGCCAGGGGCTGATCCTGACCGGGGAGGACGAACTGGCGCAGATCTCACGGGCGATGCAGGCCATGGTCGACGGCCTGGCCGCGACCGAGGCTCGCCTTGAGCAAGCCAAGCGTCTGGAGTTCGCCGGGAGAATGGCGAGCGGCGTCGCCCACGACTTCAACAACTTGCTGATGGTCATTCAAGGCAACGCCGACCTCCTCGAGGCCCGAGGAGACCTAGAGCCTGAGCTCCTCAAGGCCATCTCCCAAGCGGCCCAGGTCGGCGGGCACCTCAGCAGAGGCCTCCTGACCCTGACCCACAAGGACCCGGTCCGCCTCGAGTCACAAGATTTCGACGCGGCGGTGGCGGAGGCCGCCATCCTGGTCAGACCCCTCCTGCCAGACGCGGTCCAGCTCCGGCTCGACCTAGACAGCTCGCTGACCTGCCCCCTCAGCCGAGGCGCTCTGACCCAGGTCGTGCTCAACCTCTGCCTCAACGCCCGAGACGCCCTCCTCGAGCAAGGCGGGGGGGTCGTCGAGATCAGCACTCGCCGACCTTCTCCCGAGCAGGCTCCTCCCGACTCGCTGACTGGGACCTGGGCGCTGTTGTCGGTTCGCGACGACGGACCGGGGATCCCTCCAGAAGATCGCAAGCGCGTGTTCGAGCTCTTCCACTCGACCAAGGGGAGAGCCGGGACTGGGCTGGGCCTGGCCATCGTCCACGAAGCGGTCGCCACCCACGGCGCCCACCTGGAGCTCCTGAGCACGTGTCGCGACGAGCCCTCGCGAGCCGAGACGGGTCCCCACGGGACGCTGTTCCGAATCTGGCTGCCGGCGCTAGAGACGACCCCCACGCCCCCCCTCGCGCCTCCGGCCGCCCCCGAAGCCCCCAGCGAAGAGCGCCCCCTGCGAGTCCTCGTCGTCGAGGACGAGCCCCTGGTGCGACACCTGACCGAGGAATACTTCGGCCTCCTCGAGTTCGAGGTTGCGTCTGTCCCCCACGCCGAGGAGGGGCTCGAGCGACTCGAGCGCGAGCGCTTCGACGTGTTGATGACCGACTACAACCTCCCCGGCATAAACGGCCGCGAGCTCATCGATCGGATCCGCGCCCGAGGCAACGACGAGACCCTGGCGATCCTCTCCTCGGGATCCTTCCAGGCCGACCCCACCCAGCAGCCCCCGGAGGAGCGAGTCCTCTGCCTGCCCAAGCCCTACCAACTCGACGACCTGCGCGCGCTCTTGGAGGGAGCTGGCTTCGAACTCCCTGATCGACCCCGCCGTCACCTCGCCGCTCGGCGCGGAGAGAGCGACGCCCCTTCCGACTAGGCCATGCGCCCGCGCGCCCGCGGCGAGACTGCCGCGCCGCTCAGGGGAAGCGAGCCACGAACGCCTCCACGGCCCTCTCCTGAGCGTGTGGGCACTCGAGCTGAAGGATCTGCTCGAGACCGGCCTTCATTGCCTCCAGCGCCGCTCTAGCCTCTGGGTCCTGGCTGAAGAAGGAGGTGTGCACGAAGACGCCATAGACCCCACACGTGATCGCGAACGGCGCGACGGCTCCCTGCCCTTCCAGCGTGATCCGGGCGCCGAGTTCATGCTCAGACTCGACCAGGATCGGCCCGCCCTCCGACCCTCGCGTGCCGAGACCCCTCGGATCGAGGGTCCAAGGGTCTGGGCCGCCCACCCCTAGCGAGCCTCTTGGACCTGGACGCCCTTCCGCGCGCGGCGGCGCTTCTGGTCCCAGCCCTGCTGCGACTTCTCCTGCATCACGCGGTTCTGCTTGCGCAGGTAGCCGTCGTAGTCGACGGGCGCCTTCTTCGGCGAGGGGCGCCGCATTCGGCGCTGGCCGAGGAACTTCTCGCCGCGGTGGAAGGCATAGCGCGCGTCGCCGGCCTTGGCGATCACCGTCGCCTTGCCGTTGAGGCCATCGGCCACGAACACGCCGCGGAGGTCGGTCTCGCCGCTCTTGAAGCGACCGTCGCTGCTCCCGACCGCCTTGACGTGGACGTTGGCGGGGCGGATCCCCTTGACCGTGTCCTGGAGATTCACCCGAAGACGCCCGCTGGCGTCCTCTTGAACCTCGATCTTGAGCGGCGTGATCAGGACCAAGCCGCTCGCGAAGAGGTCGTCACCGCGGGCGATCACGAGGTAGGCGCCCTCCTCCTTGAGGGCCAGCTTGGCCTTGGAGGTCTTGTCGGCGTAGTCGGTGATCGAGCCCAGGGCCACGTCCAGCTTGAGCTGGGGGGCGATCCCCGCCAGCTCGACCTTGGTGATCTTGCTGAGGTCCTTCTCGCGCAGGTAGAGCTTCATGAGGTCAACCTTGTAGACCTCGAGGCGCGCGCTCGCGAGGTTGCGGCTCTTGACCTCGACCTCGACGGGAGCGCCCGGGCGCAAGGTCGTGACCTCGGGGAGCGTCAACGCGCGACGCGTGAAGTAGTCGATGGACTCCTTGGCGTCAGGGAACTCGCCCTTGACCCGCGAATACCAATCGATGGCCTCCTTGGGCTGGCCCTGGGCGTGGTGGATCTGGCCCAAGATGTACTTGCCCAGCTTGTGGAAGCGGGTCTTGCCCTCGGCCACGACCTTGGCCGAACCGCTGGCCTGGCTGTAGTCACGGCGCCAGAAGTGACCCAGGGCCTCCATGTATTGGAAGCTCCCGGCGAAGTCGCTCTTGGGATAGACCTCGAGGGACTTCTTGCTCAGGTTGACCACGTCCTCGTGGCGCTTGAGGTCCAAGAAGGCGTTCGCGAGCGAGAAGGCCGCGTCGTCCGCCAAGGGGCTCTGGGGGTGGTGCGCCAGGAAGGCCCGCAGGGTCCGAATCGTGCGCGCCAAGAGCGAGATCCGGGTCGGCGCCTTGCGCTCGGCTGCGGCGGGGAGGCCCGGCAGGTCGAGGCGAGGCTCCTTCGCCAGCTGACGCGCCTGGGGCGCGAGCTGGTAGAGGCGCTGACTGGTCGCGAAGAGCGAGGCCGCGACCTGAGCCGAGTTGGGGTAGTCCCACCAGAGCGCGGCCTCGTAGTCGACGGCGCCCAGGTTCTGGCCTTGGTCCGTCAGGATCGCGCCGATCCCAGCGTCCGAGAGGAAGCTGGCGTCGATGGTGGCCCGGAACACGAGCATCGCGCGCTCGTGCTCGCCCAGGTCGGCGTAGGCTCGACCGACCACGAAGATCTTGTCGAAGGGGACCTCGAGCTCGGGGTAGCGAACCGCCAAGACCTCGAAGGCCGCCACGATCATGCGCGCGTCGTAGTGCTTGGGGTCGGTGTGGATCCAAAGCAGCATTCGCGCCAGCTCCTTCTCCGCCGGCCGCTTCTTGCGCTCGAAGAGAGGCGTCAGGTAGGTCAGCGCGTCGCTGAACTCGCCCTCGGCGAAGAGCAGACGCCCCAGCGCGAGGCGCTCGCTGTCGTTGAGCCGATAGGGATCGGGGCTCTTGGCGCCCGGGCCCAAGACCCGAATGTCACCCGCCGCGCCGCGCCCGAAGGTGCTGGGGTCTCGCTCGTGGATCAGCCGCGAAGGCGGGATCCGATAGCTGCCAGGCACCCGCCCGACCAAGGCGTAGCGAATCCCGCTCACCCAGCGGCCTGGGCGGAAGTAGAGCCGAAGCGCTCCGTCCCGGAGCTCATGGTGGACGTGTCCCCCCGCGAGGCTGCCCGGCACCAGGCTCAGGCCGGCCGGGATCGGCTCGACCAGGACCAGGCCCGAGGTCGCGGGCGCGCGCGCCGAGAGGTCCAGTCGAACCTCGACCCGCTGTCCCAGCTCGACGTTCTTGACGGCCGAGGTGCTCCCGGCGCCAATGGCCTTGCCGCGGTGACGGAGCATGGCGTGGCGGTAGGTCCGCGTGCGAACCCGAAGCGCGTTCTTGGTCTGGCGACCGTAGGAAGGTCGGAAGCCCCGGAAGGTCGCCGCGTAGGCGTAGCGCGCGCGCCCCTCGAGGCGGAAGCGCAGCACGACCGAGCGCCGATCCCCCAAGACCTCGGGTCCGACGCGGAGCTTCGTCGCGCCCGAGGCGCCCCGGCGCGTCACGACGCCGATCTCCTTCCCGTCCAGGAGGACCGTGATCCGAGCGTCGTCGCTCGCCGGCTGACCCTGGCCGAGGTGCTCGGCCAGCGCCGCCACCACGAGCCCCTCGGCGGCCGACTGTCCGCCAGCTCCGGTCCCGCGTCCTTGAAGGAGGACTGCCGCTTGGGCCTTGGCCGCCGGCGTCCCAGGTTGGATCCGCGACATGGCCAAGAGCTGCCAGGCCCCGCTCAGCGGGACCTTGCTCGCGGTCCGATAGGCCGGGAGGCGAGCTGCGAGCTCGCGCGCCACGGACAGGCGATCCAAGCGGTGGAACACGAGCGCCAGCTGAGCCAGGGCGACAGGATCCAGCGCGTTCCGGCTCCGATAGAGCGAGTTCGCCAGCTTGAAGTCACCCCGTCCGATCTCGGCGAGGGCGTGCAGGATTCGCGCCTGCTCGCTCTGGCTCCGCGTCGAGCGGTAGCGGTTCTTGAGGTAGACCTCAGACGCCCGGACGTCGGGGCGGAAGGAGGTCAGGTCCCGCGCGGCGGCCAGTCCCCAGAGGGTCAGGCAGGTCTCGCGCACGTCGGCGCCGGCGTGGCCGAAGCCACCGCCCCGGACCTGACGCGGACCAACGGCTGCTATGGCCTGGCGGAGCGACTCCTCCAGGCGAGCCAGGGTCGCGCGGTCGCCGCCCGTCTGGCGGGCGTAGCGGAGCGCGCTCGCGAGCCCGAGCAGGCGGCCGCCGAGCGAGCTCGGCCAGCCTCGCCCAGAGGTCAAGGCCAGCTCGGCCAGGGTGTCCTCGAGCGACGGTCCAACCAGGACCGTCAGCCAGCGCGAGCGGAGCTCGCCGCGCGGGAGCCGGAGGCTGACCGAGGCGTCGCCGTCGGCGGTCCCGCCGCCGTGGGCCACGAGCTCCTCGCCCCAAGGCAAGACCTCGACGGCCTTGGCGACGCTGTCGGTCAGGGTCAGGGTGCCATTGCTGCCGCTCGCGCTGAGCACGAAGGTCAGCGCGTCCGAGCTCGGGACCTCGACCTCAGGGAGGAGGACCTCGCTCGTGCCGCCAGGGCCGAGGACTATGGACTCGCGTCGAGTCGAGACCCGAGTCCGCTGGCCTTGCTTGACCGCCAGGCCGAGGTCGACCTTGAGGCCTGGCTTGCCGTGGACGCGCGCCAGGAGCTGTGGGCGGTCGCCCGTCCGAACGTGGCGTGGAGCCAGGAGCTCGCAGAAGAAGTCCTTGGCGGTGATCACCTCGGCCCGAGCCTGGCCGACGAGGGTCGCGGTGGTCACGCCGCGAGCCGTGAAGCGCCAGCGCGTGGCGCGCTCGGGGAGGGGGACCTTGATCGTGGCCCGACCCTTGGCGTCGGTCGTGATCTGGCACTTCCAGAACCCGCCGCCGAGGGCGTCCTGGCGGGGCTGGGCCTGCTTGCCCGCGCCGCCTCCGCCGCCTCCGCCGGCGCCGCCCGCGGCGCGGTCGAAGGACTTGCCCTCCATCATGGGCTCGTTCGCTAGCTCCCTCCCGCTCTGGGCGTTCGGCGCTGCGCTTGGCCGAGGCATGGAGCGCATCTTCTTGGCCCGCATTCCGCGGCGCCGGCCGAAGCTCGGAGCCTCGTCGTCTGCCTCGGCCTGGGAGAGCTCGAGGTTCCTGAGCTGCTCCTCCTGCTTGCTCAGCTCGTCGAGGCGGTTGGCCTCGTCCTTGAGCGCCTGGAGGATCTTGGTCGTCTTGGCCTGGTACTTGAACCCGTTGCTGGCAGCGACCCGGAACTCGGCCCGGCGCGTGGCGCCCTTCTCGAAGGCGTCGCGGATCGGCTCAGCGCGCTCGGCGTAGCGCGCGTAGAGGGTCTCCTCGACGAGGGCCAAGCTCAGCTCGGCTTGGACCGGGCGACCGAGCTGGTCGGTGACCTCGATCTCGACGGTGCTGACCGAGCCCGGCGCCTGGCGCTCTTGGCTCGGCTTGATCCGGACCTTGAGCTCGCGCTCGACCTTGAAGTCCTTGTGGGCCGTGTGGAGGGCCTGGGCCTCGAGGGCCGTGACCGCCAAGCGGAAGTTGGGGAAGTGGAGGTGGTCTACCGCCGTCTCGAGCTGGGTGAAGCCAGCCTTGAGGCTCAGGATCCGATACTCGAGGACCGCGTCGCCCTCGTAGGTCACGAGCGCCAAGGTCGCCTTCTTGAGGCGCGAGTGGATCCGCGCGCTGTTCGAGCGGCCGACCTTGAGCGTCGCTTCCTTGGAGAAGATCCGCAGCCGAGTCGCGTCCTCCTCGCCGGAGGCCTTGACTCGTCCCTCGGCGACGACCTGCTGCTGGAAGCGATCCTCGCCGACGGCGCGCAGGACGTAGTCGCCGCCCTCGGGCAGCTCCACGCTCAGGCGGGCCACGCCCGCAGCGTCGGTCTCGAGGGTGTGGGTCTGGATCGTACGAGCCGCGACCGCGCGCGAGCGCCGGCCGAACCAGGGGACCTTGGCCAGGACCGGATCGGGACTCGGGAGCTCACGCCGCTGCACGAAGAGGGTCAGCTTGCGCGCGACGGGCTTGCCGTCGGGGCCGCTGCTGCGGACCTCGACCTCGACCGGCTCTCCGGCCAAGACCAAAGGCTGGCTCGGGGTGACGCTCAGGCTGTAGCCCAGGCGCGGCATGAACACGGTCAGGTTGGCGTGGACGCCCTCCTCGATGAGGGTCGCCGAGAAGCTCAGGGGCTGGCCGGCGGGCCGTCCGCTGGTGTCGAAGGAGACCTTGATCAGCCCTTCGGCGTCGGTCTCGAGCTGCTTGACCCGCCCGTTGGGGAGCCGGACCTGAACCCGCTTGCCGACCAGGGGCTGGCCCCAGGCGAAGCGCGCCTCGGCGCTCAGCTCCACGACCTCGCCGCGGCGGTAGACCGTCCGAGGAGCCGTCAGCTTCAGCTCCACCGGCCGGAGCTCGAACTGCTGGACCGTAAAGGTGCCCGTGGCCGAGGGGCCAGAGGCTGGCTTGCCCTTCTCGGCGACAGGTCCCGCGACGACCCGGTAGTCGCCGACGGGAACCGAGGCGTCGAGGGTGAAGCTCGCGCAGAAGGTCCCGAAGCGGGTCAAGGGAGCCAGCTCCTCGTCGAGCACTCGCCCGCGGGGGCCCAGGAGGCGCACGCGATACTGCTTGGCGCTTGGGACCTCGTAGCCCGCGTCGCCGGCGTCGCGGACCACGCCCTTGGCGTGGACGACCTGACCCGGCTGATAGGCCGGACGATCGCAGTAGAGGTAGCCGCGCGGCGCGAGCTTGAGCCCGCTGCTGAGGCCGCTCAGCGAGAGCCCGCTGGCCGCGACCTGGGCGCCCTGCTGCGCGAAGAGGCGCAGCTTGCCAGCCCCGCGCAGCCGCTCGTGCTTGACCCGTAGGACGCCGTCCTTGCCGGTGGTCCCCGTCGTGAACACCTTCTCGCCGTCGGAGAGGAGGACCTTGACGCCGGCCGCCGGCTTGCCGAGGCGCGCGTCTTGGGCGAAGGCCAGGAGCTCTTCGCGGCTAGCGCGGAACACCAGCTCGAGGTCGCTCCGCACGACCAGGGTCGTGGCCTCGTAGTCGCCACCGGTCACGCTCACGAGGCACACGCCTGCCTTGCCCTTCGGGAAGGGCACGGCCACGGCCTGCTTGCGCGGCGCGTATTTGCGGAAGCCGTCGATGGTGACCTCGAAGGTCGCGTCCGGCTGAATCAGGCCAATGTCGAGGCGCTCGACGCCCCCGATCTCATGGTGCTTGCGGAAGTAGCCCTCGAGGTCGAGGAAGTACTGGCGAACGCTGAGGGTCTTGAGGTTGCGGGTCTCGACCTCGACCGCCGCCCCTTCGTTGGTCCGAAACACCCGCGGGCTGAGCACGCTCAGGGACTCGCGGGTCAGGAGCGCGATCCGGGCTCGGGCCTGGCTGCTGGCGCTGCCCCGCGTCACGCGCCGGTAGGTCTTGAGGGCCTCTTCCAGGGCGTCGAAGCGCTCCTCTTGGATCACGCCGGTTTGATAGAGGGCCAAAGCGGCCTCGTTGCTGTTGGGATACTTGCTGGCGAGGCGAGCCCAGGCTGCTATGGCCTGCTTGAAGCGCTGCACGACCTGGGGGTTCTTGACTGCCGCCTTCTTGTCCCCGCTCTTCTCCTGGGCTAACTCGATCAAGGCCTCGGCCTCGGCGACCCGAAGCTGACCGAGGAGGAAGAGGACCTGAGCCGCCCGCCCGTCGAGGGGGTGCGCCGCGAGGAAGCGATCGAAGCGCCCGCGCGCCTCGTCGTAGCGCTTCTCGCGGACCGACTCCAAGCAGAGCTGGAACTGCGCCTCGCGGATCGAGCTGTGGGCCGCTGCCCACTGGGGTCCGTTGGGAAAGCGCCGGGTGTATTCCTCGTAGCGCTTGATGGCGTCGGCGTAGCGCGCCTGCTGTCCGCGGAGGGCAGCGATTCGGAACACGGCGGTCTGGTTCCACTCCCCGAGCAGCTCCTGGGGGGTCTTCTTGAGCCCGTCGAGAGGCTTGGCCGCGCTCTCGCCGCTCGGAGCGGTGAAGCTCTTGCCGGCCAGGAAGGACTCGAAGGAGGCCACGGCCTCGTCGTGCCGCTGATGAACCGCGAGGGCCTCGGCGCGCCAATAGGCAGCCGCGACGCCGCCGGGGTGGCGGGGGTAGCGCTCGAGGAAGGTCTGCACGGCCCGCAAGGCCGCCGGGAGGACCTGCGCGCTCGGGCGCGGGAGGCGATAGGCCCGGAGCTGAAGCCAGGCCGTCGTGGCCGCCAGGTCCGCAGGCGCGCCCTGGCCGGCGGGGCTCGCCAGGAGCCGCAGGAGGTCGTCGGCGTGGTCGACGGCTTGGCCGGCGCCCATGGCCAGGGCGGCACGGATCATGCGCTCACGCGCCTCCCACCTCTGGGCTCCAACCGGACGCTTCTCCCGACCCGGAGCGTCACCGTAGGACGGATCGAACTCGTTCAGATACTCGTGGTAGCGGGAGTAGGCCACGCGAGGGTTCATGCGCTCGGCCGCGCGGGCTCGCTTGAAGAGGACCTCAGCGCGCTGGACCGTGTCGATCTCCAGCTCGAGGGCCTTGCTGTAGAGGGCGTAGGCCTTGCGGTAGTCCGGCCGCGGCTTGTCGAGCTCGCTGGGGTCGTTGGGGTCGGGGATCCGAGCCAAGGCGTCGGCGAAGCTCAAGATCACGCCGCACACCTCGCGCTTGCGCTCGGCCGAGAGGAGGCGCTGGGCTTGGGCGCGCAAGATCTGAACGGCGCCGGGGAAGCTCCGCAGGCGGACCTGGCACTCGGCCGCGAGGAAGCGCGCCTTGTGGATCCAGCGCGAGTTCGGCTTGGCCGCGACGAGGCGCTCGGCTTGCGCCCGGGCTGCCTCCAGCTTGCCTTGGTGGAAGAGCGCCAGGGCGTTGAGGTATTGAGTCTCTGTGTCCTCGGGATGCGCCTCGAGCCGCTTCGCCGAGAGCTCCTCCGCTTGGGAGTAGGTCCGATCCCGGAGAGCCTGACGGACAGCCTCGAGAGAGGCAGGCTCGGCCGAGGCGGGGGCCGCCAGGCAGAGGAGCGCGCACACGAGGGGCAGCGAGCGCGAGGGCGCTGAACGAGAGGGATTCATGGGATCTCCGAGCGAGCTGAACCGGTAGCACAAGCGAGGGGGCCGCTTTGGGGGTTCAGACTTTGCCCGAGAGTGGACCGTCGGACCAGGTGACCCAGGGCCTTTCGGCCGAGAGCCTTGCTGGGGCAGGGGTTGCGCGTCCGACCTAGCTCGGATTCCCGCCAAGCCCTGGGGTCTGCTCGGGCGATGGCTCTTCGGGTTGCTCTTTGGGAACCTCCCGGGCGGGTCGCGCGCGCCACACGCTCACCAGCGCCCAGCCCACGCCGAGGGCCGCGCCCCCGTAGAGGCCGTAGTGCATCCCCCAGACCTGGAGGAAGCGCTCGAGGGCCTCGGCCTCGAGGAGGCTCCGACCCACTTGGGCCCGAAGGGGAGAGTTCGGTCCGATGAGAAACCCGATGGGGACGCCGGCCATGGCCACGCCGAGGGTCCGCGGAACGCCGCGCGCGAGCAGGGCCCGGTAGCCGAGGGTCTCGCGGCTCGGCCGCGGCTGATTTACGAGGAGCAGGAGTCCGCCCAGGACGAGCCCGGCTATGAAGCCGGCGTAGCTGCCCATGAGCAAGACCTGGCGCGTGAAGTCCGCGTCGTCCTCGATGCCCTTGCCCACGACGAAGTAGTCGGGGCTGACGCGAATCGAGATCAGGTCTTGGAGGAGGCCGATCAGCGCGCCCAAGAGACCACAGCCGAGCAAGAGGCTGTATTCCTTGGCGCGGCGGCCTTCGGCGCCGTGGCGCCAGCGGTCGTAGATCACGCCCGCGATCAAGAAGAGCCCCAGGAGCGGGATCCGCCAAATGAGGTCTTCGGTCATGGGGTTCCTCGAGGCTCGATCGCTCGAGGATAGGACGCGCGCGAGTTCAGCGCGCGGAGAGGAGAGTTGGGGGTGTTAGGGCCCCCGGCGGACCGCGGTTGTTAAATGGCCTGGAGAAGCTCCACCAGGGCCTCGTCCTCGTCGCTGAGGGCGGCCACGCGGAGGGCGAGGTCCACGGCGCTGTCTGAGCTCGACTCCTGGGCGAGGCGTTGACGCGCTTGGGTCCGGTCCGCGCTAAAGGCGAACTCGCAGAGGGCCTGCGGGAGACCGTTGAGGTCCAACTTTTCGAAGCCCTCACGATCGTCGTTCTCGACGACGCTGGCGGCTTCCGGTGCCTCCAGACTCCTGAGGGCGGCGGCGAGCGAGATTCGATAGGGATCGACGTCGCCGCCCTGAGCTGCACCGGCCAGGACGCTGCGTCCGAGGCTGATATCGGGGGCGTCGCTGCGACCCGCCATGACGAGGGTCGTGACGCGACCTCGGGCCCAATCGTGACGCGTGACCAGCTCTTGAACCGCTCTCCGCTCCGGGGCGCTCACCTGACCCACCGCGTAGCGGCAGAGGAGCTGCGGGGCCAACTCGCCCGAGCGCAAGATCCAGGCGGGATCTGCCGTGCGGCTCTGGTCTTGGACCGCTGTGTGGAAGAGCTGACCGAAGGCAGCGCTGCCACCGCCCTGAGGGGCGCCGGGGTTCTGGTTGGCGGGGGTAGGAGCTGTTGGGGACACGGCGGTTCTCCTGGGAGCTGCGCTGAAGATCAGCGAAGCCCCACGAAATCTGAGTGGTCAGCGTTGGATATGTGGGGAGCGACAAGGCGACTCTCCAGGGCACTGCTGCCCGGGCCAAAGCTAGGGGTGAAGGGAAGAATTGAGAGGAGGAAGGCGCAGGCGCTACTAGCTGGAGCCTCGGGCGTGGGAGCCTCGAGGGAGCGAGCCGAGTTGGAGCGCGTGCGCCTCATTCTCAACCCTTCGCCTGGACTGGCTTGCGCTCGATGAGGCAAGCGTTGTAATCGGGGAAGTTCATGCCCAAGCCCTCTTCCACGACCTTGAGGCGGAGGTCCGCCATGCGTCGCGCGAGGGTGGCGCCGTCGGTGTCGAGGCCGGCCTTGCGGGCAATGTCTGCCGGGTCCATCTCCCGCTTGCAGCTGCTGTCCTTGTACATCCGACAGCCAGAGCTGGGCGCGTGCTGGCAGCGGTTGGCGACGATGGCGAGCTCGAGGTCGTCAATGTCGCTGCGGCGGCGGAGGGTGTCGTAGGCGCGATCGCAGATCGCCATCCAAACCTTGAGGCGAATCCGGTTAATGCAGAGGTTGATCGCGTTCGTGGTCAAGCGCTGTGCTCTCTCGAGGTCCTTGACGCTCAAGCCCTCACGGGCCAGCTCGCCGGCGATCAGGCGCTCCTCGTCGTCTTCGAAACGACCGAGTGCCCGAGCGATCTTCCTTACCTGGGGCGCCGGGGTGCCTGTCAACAAAGACACCTCGTCTGGCTGCAAACCATCGAGGAGGAACTTGAGGATCGCGCTGCCGGTCGCGTCGGTGCGGCCGCCCAGGGCCTCAATCGCAGCGGTGAAGCGGGCAGGAACGCCAGAGAGGCGGAAAGCGGCCACGATGTCCGCGACCATCCGGCCCTTGCTGATCAATCCGAAGATGACGCCGTCCAAGGCCTTGATCCTGCCGCTAGCTTCCATTTCGTCCAAGACGGCCATCAGAAAGCTGAGCGCGTCTCGGGCAGCGGCCACCGCGGCCGTCTGGACGGGAGGACGCCCGTCGCGGGGGTCACTGTCATCAATTGAGTTGGGAGCCCGCTTTTTTCTCGCGATCTCGTCCAGGCAGGCGTTTCGAATGATCCGAGCGACGTAAGCCCTGAAATCTCGGCCGTCCCACTTGGGGATCGACTCCCAGATCTTGCCCCAGACCGCCGGGTAGTCCCGATCCGGGTCCAGGCCGTGGCGATAGAGGATCCCGCGCACGCGAATGTTGCTCTCGAGGAGCTTCATCAGCTTCTCGAGAGAGGTGTCGGTGTTGTTGAGCGCAACCTCCTGCACCAGCAGGAAATAGGGGCTCTCGACGGCCGCCTTGAGCATCTTGAGGACGAAGGCCTGGGCGTCTTCGAGGCCGCCCTCCATGGCCTCTAGGGGACAGGAGTCACGAGGGGTCTCCTCGTCCTCGAGGTCCTTCTGGGGCGGGTAGCGACGCATGATTCGGACGACGAGGTTGTCCGAGAAGTCGCCAATGGCGATCTCGGGCGTCTCGGTCGGCATGTGGCCGCGGACGGCCTCGCAGAGTTGGGCCAGCGCCTCTTCAGAGAGCATCATTCGGAGGGTCCTCCTGGGCCTGGCTCGAGCCAGGGGGCGCCATGGTAATCGCGCCCCTGCGCATCTCCCAAGGGCACCTGCCCAACTACCCGCCCAGACGCTCTAACAACCAGGGGCGCGCCGACAAATCGTTCCGGCTAGCATGCGCCCCAACACCGCCGGGCCGGCGGTAAACCACCAAGGGTGAACCATGCGTGTTGGCATTCCCAAGGAGATCAAGCGGCACGAGTATCGCGTCGCGATGGTGCCAGCTGGCGTCGACGCCCTCGTGCGCGCGGGCCACGAGGTCGTCGTCGAGAAGAGCGCGGGCGTCGGCTCGGGCATTCAAGACGAGGAGTTCGTCAACGCGGGCGCCAAGATGCTCGACAGCCCCGACGAGGTGTTCGAGGCCGCCGACATGATCGTCAAGGTCAAGGAGCCCGTCGGCCCCGAATACACGCGGATCCGTGAGGGCCAGACGGTCTTCACCTACTTCCACTTCGCCGCCGATCGCCCCCTGACTCAGGCCATGATCGACAACGGCTCGACCTGCGTCGCCTACGAGACCATCGAGGACACCCAGGGGCGCCTGCCCCTCCTGACGCCCATGAGCGAGGTCGCCGGGCGCATGGCCGTCCAGCAGGGCGCCAAGTTCCTCGAGATCCCCATGATGGGTCGCGGAATCCTCCTGGGCGGAATCCCAGGCGTGCCCCCGGCCCACGTGGTCGTGATCGGCGGCGGCGTCGTCGGCACCAACGCGGCGCGCCTCGCGGCGGGCCTGGGCGCGAACGTGTTCATCCTCGACGTGAACCTCGATCGCCTCCGCTACCTGGACGAGATCATGCCTGAGAACGTGACCACGCTCTTCTCGACGGCATACTCGATCCGCGAGCAGGCCCGTCAGTGCGACCTCCTGGTCGGCGCGGTCCTGACCAAGGGCGCCCGCGCGCCGCAGCTCGTTCCTCGCTCGCTCCTGAGCGAGATGAAGAACGGCTCGGTCATAGTCGACGTCGCCATCGACCAAGGCGGCTGCGTCGAGACCGCCAAGCCGACGACCCACGAGGAGCCGACCTACGTCGTGGACGGCGTCGTCCACTACTGCGTCGCCAACATGCCCGGCGCCGTCGGGCGGACCTCGACCTTCGGCCTGACCAACGCCACCCTCCCCTACGCGATCAAGCTCGCCAACCAGGGCGCGGTCGCCATGGCTAAGGCCGACCCGGGCTTCGCGCTCGGGATCAACGTCATGAAGGGCAAGGTGACCTACAAGCCCGTCGCCGACGCCTTCGGGATGCCCTACACGCCCCTGGAGGAGGTCCTCTAAGGACTTCTCCTCGGCGAGACACACCTCGACCAGAGAGCGAGAGCAGGCGTGACGGCTCCCCAGATCAGCTCCTTCCGCCAGGTCCCCAGGACCGGCGTGATCTACGTGACCGCCCAGGCGGCAGCCCAAGGCTGGCGCCGGGGCGACCCTGACTGGGCGAACCTCGGTCAGGGCTCCCCCGAGACGGGACCCCTGCCTGGGGCTCCGGATCGGGTCGAGGAGCTCTCGTTGATCAAGCCCGACTACTCCTACGGCCCCGTGGCGGGGGTCCTGGAGCTGCGTCAGGCCGTGGCCGATCTCTACAACACCCTCTACCGCAAGGGCAAGCGGAGCCAATACACGGCCGAGAACGTGGCGATCTCGGGCGGCGGTCGCGTCGCCCTGACGCGAGCCGTGGCGGGGTTGAACTCCGTCAACCTGGGACACTTCCTCCCGGACTACACGGCCTACGAGGAGCTGCTCTCGCTCTTTCGCCGCTTCACGCCGATCCCGATCCTGCTTCGCGACAGCCAGGACTACTCGTTCTCGGTCGAGGACCTCCGGCGAGAGATCCTGGGGCGCGGGCTGGGCGCGCTCCTGATCAGCAACCCCATGAACCCGACCGGGACCCACATCCGCGGGGCGCAGCTCCAGGGCTGGGTCGAGGCCGCGCGCGAGCTCGACTGCGCGATGCTGATGGACGAGTTCTACAGCCACTACGTGTGGGACGAGTCCAGCACCGGCCCCGAGAGCGCGGCGGCCTACGTCGACGACGTCGACAAGGACCCCATCGTGCTCTTCGACGGGCTGACCAAGAACTGGCGCTACCCCGGCTGGCGCGTGAGCTGGACCGTCGGCCCCCGCCACGTGATCGAGGCCGTGACCAGCGCCGGCTCCTTCCTCGACGGCGGCTGCAACGCCCCCCTCCAGCGCGCGGCGATCCCCCTCCTCGAGCCGAGCCGAGTCGTCAAGGAGCACGCCGCGATCCGCGAGTGCTTCATGGCCAAGCGGAACCTGGTCATGGAGTCCCTCCCCAAGATCGGCCTCAAGGTCAGCTCGGCGCCCCAGGCGACCTTCTACTGCTGGGCGTCCCTCGAGGACCTCCCGGCGCCCTTCAACGAGGGCATGACCTTCTTCCGCCGCGCCCTCGAGCGCAAGGTGATCGTGGTCCCGGGCGAGTTCTTCGACGTCAACCCCGGCAAGCGTCGCCCCGGAAACCGCGGGACCCGCTTCGATCAGCACATTCGGATCAGCTTCGGCCCCGGGATCGAGAACGTCCGAGCCGGCATGGAGCGCCTAGCGGCGATGGTCCCCTAGGCCGCTTGGGCTTCGCCTGGGCGGAGCCACCTCACAGCGGAGCGGCCCCGCGACCTCCCACTACCACTCCCGCCAGGCTTCGGTCACGTCGCGAACGCGATAGCCGCAGGCCTCGGCCATGAGGTTGAAACGCTCGGCGAGGTCCTCGCGCTCGCCGGTCTCAATGAAGTGGCCCTCCTTGGCCTCGAGGGCGTTGAAGGCTTCGACGCCGCGCTGGATGACCTCGAACACCTGGGCTTGAGAGAGGCCGGGGCCTCGGGTCCTGAGCTCTTGAATCGTCTGAGCCAAGATCTGGTGAGAGGCAAAGAGGATCTTCCGCTTCACGAAGCCCTCCCAGGCTCGCAGACGAACCTGGGTCGCCTGCTCTGCCAGGGTCGGGACCACGCGCTCGGCCTCAGCTTTGGCGTTCGCGGCGCGCTTGGCGGCCTCCTTGGCCTTGTCCTCGGCCAGGACCGCTCGCCGCTCGTGGTCCCAGCGCCACTGGAGGTGACGCTGGCGGGGGTAGTGAGGCCAACCGCCGAAGGTGTCGCACTCGACCTGCTTGTCCTTGGCGCGAGGATTGAGCGTGCCGACCAAGATCCAATCGCTGGGAACGGGCTTGCGAGCCCAGGTCCGGTACGGACGACCCTTCCAATTGTGGTGAGTCATCTTGAGCGGCTTGCGTAGACCCTGGTCGACCTCTGTCAGCGGCGCCTCTCCGACCCAAGCCGAGAGCTCCACGAGCACGAGCTCTTCGTAGCCGTAGTGTTCCGCCTTGTACTGCAGGACGCGGCAGGCACCCCAGCGCTCACGCTCCACAGGGAAGCAGTAGACGTCTCCGACCTCGGGTAGCCCCGCCTTCTTCTTGGGCGCAGCCTTCTTCTTGGGCGCAGCCTTCTTCTTGGGCGCAGCCTTCTTCTTGGGCGCGGCCTTCTTCTTGGGCGCGGCCTTCTTCTTGGGCGCGGCCTTCTTCTTGGGCGCGGCCTTCTTCTTCTTGGGCGCGGCCTTCTTCTTGGGTGCGGCCTTCTTCTTGGGCGCGGCCTTCTTCTTCTTGGGCGCGGCCTTCTTCTTGGGCGCGGCCCTCTTCTTGGGCGCGCCCTTCTTCTTCTTGGCGACCTTGGCGACCTTGGCGGTCCCCTTCTTCTTCTTGGCGACCTTAGCGGTCGCCCTCTTCTTCTTCTTCTTCGCCACGGGCCCAGCTCCTGAGCGAGCCAGTCTCCTACTCGCGGGTGACCGGCACCAGCTGTCCCCCGCTCATCTCCAGGATTCGATCGCAACGCTTGGCGGTGGCCTCACGGTGGGTCACGACCAGCGCCGTCAGCTCGGGGTGCGCGTCGAGGACGCCCTCCCAGAAGCGCTCCTCGTTCTCGGCGTCGAGGGCAGCCGTCAGGTCGTCGAGGAGCAGAAGCTTGGGCTGACCATAGAGCGCCCGCGCAATGGTCAGCCGCTGGCGCTGACCCCCCGAGAGCCCCGTGCCCAAGATCCCGAGCGGGTGGTCGAGCCCCCCGGGCAACCCTTGGACTTCCTCCCAGAGCCCCGCTAGGCGAAGCGTCTTCTCCAGGCGCTCGGAGTCCTCGCGTCGTCCCATAAGGACGTTCTCGCGAATCGTCGCCGTGAACAGGACCGGGGTCTGCGGCACGTAGCCGATCGCCCGCCGGTAGTCCTCGCCGTCCAGCTCCCGCAAGGGCACCCCGTCCAGGCGCACCTGCCCAGCGTCTGGCTCACAGGTCCCCGCCAAGATCCGCAGGAGCGTCGTCTTGCCGGCCCCGACCTCACCGATCACGGCCAAGCGCTCTCCCTCGCGGAGGTCCAACCCGAGGGGACCGAGGGAGAAGGGCTCTTGCCCCTCGCTCGCCGCCTCCTCGGTCCCTGAGGCCGCAACAGCCGCCTCGTCCAGCCGCTGAACCGGCGGCGGCGGGAAGGGATAGCCGAAGGCCACCTCCGCCGCGTCGAGGCGCTGAACCGCGCTCACGGGCTGGGTCCCCCGGCAGGCGCCGCCCTCCCCCGCGCGATCGTAGTCGTCGATCTCGTCGAGGCGCTCCATGCACACGAAGGCCTGTCGCGAGGTGACGAGGAGGTTCGGGAGGTCCATCATGGGGCCCAAGAGCAGGCCCAGGTAGTGATAGAAGGCGAAGAAGGTCCCGAGGCCCAGGGAGCCGTCGAGGACCCGCAGGCCGCCCACGAACACGATCACGAGCTGACCCACGACGTTGGTGGCCTGGAAGAAGATCGAGAACGCGACCCAGAGCTTGGCCAGGCGCAGCTCATGGACGGCGCGCTCGCTGAGCTGCTCTCCCATGGCGTCGCCGATGCGCGACTCGGCCACGTGGGCCTGGATCACCGACACGCCTGAGAAGTAGCTCTCGAGGCTAGCGCTGGTCTCGCTCGCGGCCGCGCGTTGGGCCTGGCTGGCCTCGCGGAGCTGCTTCTTGAGCAGGAGGTAGACCACGAGCATGGGGACGATGGGGATCAGCGACCAGAGCGCCAAGCGGGCGTCGAGCCAGAACATGACCGCCATGCAGAGCACGACCTGGGTCCCCGAGTTCAACGCGCGGAAGAGCCCCGAGCAGCTGAACCAGGCCACCTTGGGGTAGCCCGCCACGTCGTCGGTCAGGCGCGTGATCACGTCCCCAGTCCGGAAGCGCGTGAAGAAGGCGTGGCCCTTCTGCATCACCCGGTGGAAGTAGCGGGCCCGAACGAAGCGCTCGATCCGGTAGTTCACGTGAGCTCGGACCGCCGGATAGAAGCCCGCCAGGAAGCGGGCGAAGCCCACCGCGAGCAGGATCCAGACCAGGGTGCTGACCTCGCCCTCCTCGATGGAGCCCCGCTCGCCGATCTCGCGGAGGCGGTCGAGGATCTTGCCGAACACCAGGGGGTAGACCAGGGTCACGCCCGCTGAGAGGAAAGTCATGAAGATCAGGGCCGGGAGGAAGCCCCAGCTCCCGGTCCAGGCTCGCGCGATCCAGCGCGCCTTCTCGCGGAGGTAGCTCACTCGCCACCTCCGGCGCCGAGCTGGAGCTCAGCCAGCTGGCGATAGGGGCCGCCCTTGGCCCATAGCTCCTGGTGAGTCCCGCGCTCGACGACCTGTCCAGCCGCGACGAACACGATCTCGTCGGCCTTCTGGATCGTCGAGAGACGGTGGGCCACGATCAGCGCCGTGCGCCCTTCCAGCAGCCGCTCCAGGGAGGCTTGGATCTCGGCTTCGGTCTCGGGGTCGACGGAGCTCGTGGCTTCGTCGAGGACCAAGAGCTCCGGATCCTCGAGGAGGGCCCGCGCCAGGCTCAAGAGCTGGCGCTCGCCGTGGCTGAGGTTCCCGCCGCGCTCGGCGAGGTTGGCTTGGAGTCCGCCCGGGAGCGCGTCTAGGAGGCGCTCGGCCCGCGCCGACCGACAGGCCTCGGCGACTCGGTCTGGCGAGCAAGCCCGATCGAAGACGCTCAGGTTGTCGGCCAGGGTGCCGGGGAAGAGGAACACGTCTTGGGGGACGTAGCCCACGCGCCGGCGCCAGGCGTCGCGCTTGAGCTGGCGCAGGTCCTTCCCGTCGAGGCTGATCTGACCCTGGGTCGGCTGGTGATAGCGGAGGAGGAGCTTGACGAGGGTCGACTTGCCGCCGCCCGAGGGCCCGACCAGGGCCACGGTCTTGCCGCGCGGGATCGTGAGGTCGATCCCGTTCAGGACCGGATGGCCGAGCTCGACTCCCTCTGCTTTGGACTCCTCGGACTGCTCGGGGTCGGGGTAGGAGAAGTGGACGCCCTCGAAGCGGAGCGCGTCGGTCCAGCGCCCCTCCTCTGTCGCCTCTGGACTCTCGCCCGACTCGGGCTGGGTCCCCAGGATCCCGAAGATCCGGGCCGCGGCGACCAAGCCCCGCTGAACCTGGGCCACGAACTCGCTCAGGATTCGGATCGGCTCGAAGACCTGGCGGAGGTATTCGAGGAACACGATCAGGCTGCCCACGGTCATAGCGCCCGCCGCGACCTTGCTGGCGCCGACGCCCAGGACCAGGGCCGCCGAGGCGATCTCGCAGAAGCCGAACACGCCCCAGAAGGCGTAGTTGAGGTAGTCGGCGTAGACGTCGTTGGAGTAGCGGGCCTCTTGCAGCTCGCCCAGGTCAGCCTCGGCCTGGGGACCGTAGTCGTGGTGCCGGACGACCTCGATCCCTTGCACGTACTCCGCGACGTGACCCGTGATCGCGGCCAAGAGCCGGCGCGAGCGGTGGAAGTAGCGACGCACGACCCTCAGGTAGGCGCCGAGCCCAATGGCCAGGAGCACCAGCCCCGGCGCGAGCATCAGGGTCGTGGTGGCGTCGAAGAGGAACATGCAGGCGAAGATCGCCAGGAAGCTCAACCCTGCGCGGAGGAGCTGGAGGGTCGTGACCGAGAACAGGTCCTTGAGGGCCTCGGTGTCACTCTCGACCCTTGCTATGAGCTTGCCCGGCGGCATGTCGCGAAAGAAGGCCGGGTCCATGGTCAGGATCTTGCGGACCAGGTTCTCCTTGAGCTGCATCACCGTCGCGATGCCGATCTTGGCCATCGTCACGCCCAAGAGCGCCTCCAGCGTGAAGCGCGCCACCACGGCTCCCACGAAGAGGAGCGAGAGGATCACCAAGCCCTGGGCGTCGTTGCTGACCGGGACCCAAAAGGGCCGGTCTGGCGACTGGCCCTGCTTGGTCGCGATATCCACGACCTGGCCCAGGACCAGCGGCGCGACCAGCCCCAGCAAGATCACCCCGATGAGGAGCGCGACCGCCTTGATCAACGCGCCGCGATGCGCGAGGTAGTAGGGCAGCAAGCTCTTGGCGAGCAGGCGCAGGTCCTGCTTGGGGAGCTTCTCTTCGGGGGGAACGAGGGGCGGCACGAAGTCTCCGGCGGGGGCAGGATCCTAGCCGCCATTTCCTCTCGCGGACCCATGGCCGGAAAGGGAGGCGTCTAGGAGTCACCTGGGCGTTGGCGTGGCCCAGGGAGGAGGTGGGCGCCCTCCCTAGGAAGTGCCCTTACCGAGCGAGCCTGGCGAGCTGTCACGGATCACCACGCCTAGGCAGGCTCCTCCGGTGCGCGCTCGCTGAGCCAGGGGATCAGGCCCGCCCGGAGCCTCGCCAAGAGCTCCTCGGCCTCCCAGCCAGCCTCGAGAGCGCTCTCGATCACGCGCGAATAGAGGGCTGGACGGATCCTGCCCTTGCCGTCGAACTCCAGGATCAATCGCGCCGCGGCGCCTATGGCCCGCGACGCAGTGCGAGACATCTCTAGGTTCGGATCGGACTCCCAGCGCAGGCGACGAAACTCCTCCTGCAGCCGCTGGCGAATCCGCACGGCTCCTCGCGCTTGAAGCGCGTCGCCGATCTCCCAGGCGCAGGACCAGCAAGGACACTCGAACCAGACCCGCATTCGACGCACGATCAACCTCTGCGTCAGGTCCTGGGGCTGGAGCGCGAGCCAGCGGAGCAAGGCCGCGTCGGCGACGAGGATCAAGGTCCGCAGCGACCCACCCGGACCGAGGCTGTGGAGAGCTTCTATGGCCACCTCGAGCTGGCTCTCGGCCTCGCCTTCACTGAGGAGCGCCCAAGCGGCGGCCGCGGTCTCCGGGTCGCAGAGGCCCAAGCGGAGGCGGCGGTTGAAGAAGGCGGCGGGGTCCTCTCCTCGAGCCAGGCGGCGGTAGGCGAGGTCCGCCATCAGCTCCTCGGCTTCGGCGGGCGGCGGCGGCGCCAGCAGCGGTAGCAATGCCTCGGCGGGCGGGCTCCGTTGGCTCTGGCCCGCAGGATCAGCTTGCGCTTCAGAGCCATGCCGCAGTCGACGCAGGTGACGCTAGGGTCTCGATCAGTGAAGTGGGGAGTCTTCTCAGGGCACCTCGCAGGGGCGCCTCGGTGCTGGCGCCGGTCCCTCGTGGACGCAGGTCCCAGAGGCACCTGTCAGAGCGAGCCCGAGCCGACCCGGCTAGGAGCCCCGCGGCGCAAAGCGGAAGCCCCGATCGTCGCTCTGCGGTCGTGCGGGCCCCTTGCGCTTCTTCTTCTTGCCACCCGTGGCCTTGGCCTGGCCCCCCTTCTTCTTCCCCTTCTTCTTCCGCGCCTTCTTCGCGCGCGGGGGCGGGGGAGCGCCCTGGTTGACGCCGTCGTTGCCCGCACACCAGACCTCGAGGACCTTCCCCTGGACCTGATAGCCGAGGGGAGCTGGTTGCCCCTCGGCGCAGGGATCGGTGTGTGCTGCTCCCAAGGTCTCTGCGAGGACCGCGCTCGACTCGGGAAACTCCCCGGTCTCGAGCTGAACCGCTCGCGCCGCGGCGATGGTCTGCACGATTCTCACGAAGGCCAGCGTCGTCCTGAGGTGGTTGAAGTGGGCGCCGGCCGAGGGAATCTGACTCGAGCGAGGGAAGGCGTTCCTCTCCCAGGCCTCCGCATGGAGCTGACTCCCAAGAGCAGCCCGATCCTTGGCGAGAGGCAGATCGACGATCCCGAGGTTCCTGCTGGACTCGTCTTCATAGACCGAGAGCTGTCGTTCGAACACGACGTCGAGGTAGGGAAGCCCACCAGGCTCCAGCGCGAGCATGTCGTTGAAGTAGATCGGCCCCTCTTCGTCTGGGGCCAGCGGTCGCCCGCTGACCTCGAGCAGGCTCACGACGAACTGAAGTCGAGCCCCCCTCAGGACCGACCCCGGGTCGGGGAGCGAGAAGCTCGAGAGCGCGCTGCATAGCGTTCGGCAGTCCTCTGGAGAGAGCCCCGGCCGAGCCAGGGTGTAGACCAAGCTCTCGCAGCCGATTCCGACGATCGCGATCCCCATCGTCGTATCGAATTCAGTCCCTCGCCGGGCCACGTCCTGTCCCCAGGCCACGATCTCGAGACCTGTCTGGAGCGCCTCCTGAGGAGTCTGGAGGACCGCCTCGTAGGCGAGGAGGTTCGCGCCCGCCCTGAGGTAGAGGCCGTTTTGGTCCTCGATTCGGTAGCCCCGGTCCCAGCGCGTCTCCCAGTCCGACCGACCACAGCGAAGCCCTCGCCGGAGGTAGCGGAGCGCGGGCCGAAAGCGCGCGAAGGCTCGCTCGCCGCGTTGAAAGCGCTCAGCCTCCTGCGCGCTGAGCTCTTGGCCCGGCTCCTCCCAGGCACACGAGAGGAAGCCGGTCTCGACCCCGTCGATCGCTTTGCCCTCGGGTGACACCTCGGCGAGCATGGTGCCGATATCGGTCGGGAGCTGAGGCGCCTGGTGCCGCCAGCTGTAGGGAAGTCGCCCTTCGGGTTGCCCTCCTGCCAGAGCCCACAAGAAGCCGTTGTAGAACACGACCGCGGAGTCGTCGTTGTCTGGCTCGCCGACCACCGTCCGCCGACGACCCTCGGGGGCCATCCGCTCCTCGACCTCGGCTGCCGCAGCGTCAAAGCGAAGGTCGAGGGCGTTCGAGGCCCGGTAGGTGAAGGCCCCGAAGGTGATCGAGGCCAGGACCACGATCCCCAAACAACCGAGCCCGCAGCTCCGACAGACCCCGCCGCTAGCCTCGGGATCGGCTTGTTCTTCGCTCGCCTCAAGATCAGTCACACTCGGCCTCCCCGACCCAAGGGGCCTCTAACGGGGCTGCGCCCGCAAGGGCAAGTCTCGGAGACGCTGCCCGCAGGCGGCGAAGATCGCGTTCGCCAGGGCCGGCGCCATGGGCGGAACGCCCGGCTCGCCAGCGCCGCCAGGGAGCTCCTCGCTCTCGACGAGGGTCACGTTGATCGTCTTGGGCGCCTCGTGGATTCGCTGGACCGGGTAGTCGTGGAAGTTGCTCTGAACCACCGCGCCCTCCTTGACCGTGATCTCACCCGACAGCGCGAGGCTGAGCCCGAAGATCACCGAGCCCTCCATTTGCGCCCGGACGCGGTCGGGGTTCACCACGGTCCCGAGGTCAATGGCGATATCCACTCGCGGCACCGTGACTCGGCCTCGCTCGTCGACGGCGGCCTCGACGACCACCGCGACGTAGGCCTGGAAGCTCCGGTGAGCCGCGATCCCCAGACCGTGGCCCTCGGGGACCTCGCGGCCCCAGGCGCTGGCCTTGACCCGCTCTATGACGCCCCGCAGGCGCCCAATGTCTATGGGGTATTCGGAGAGGGGCTTGGCGTAGTTGGGGTAGGTCACGTCCTGGCCCAGCTTCAGCTTGCGCGCGGGCCCCAAGGCCTCGAGGAGATACTCGGCCGAGTCCTTCCCCGCGGCCTGGGCGCACTCGTCCACGAAAGACGAGGTAGCGAAGACGTGGAACACATTGCAGACCGAGCGCAGCCAGCCGATCCGGATCTGGGCCGGCGCCGGGCAGCTCTCGCACTGGAGGTCCTTGACCGCGTAGGGCAGGTCCGTGACGCCCAT
>Ga0316202_10000453_pt1 | contig 45816 bp, 41 predicted proteins | sample 3monrhotite_MG_FD_204934 | JGI IMG/M metagenome (GOLD analysis project Ga0316202, IMG submission 204934) | Microbial mat bacterial communities from mineral coupon in-situ incubated in ocean water Damariscotta River, Maine, United States -... | ecosystem: Environmental > Aquatic > Marine >...
CGCAAATTCCACCGCGAAATGTGAATTGGTTTAAAAAAGGAAAATGGGTGCACTTGGCAAAAGTGGCGTTTGAAAAATATTTCATTCGTAAAATGAAAAAAGGCACATCAGAACCTATTTACGAAAAATATATTTTGAAGCAGCTGGGAATTGAGCGGATTAAATCTTGAGTTAGCTGTTCCCAAATAGTCGATTCACCTAACAACCGCTAATATTAAATTTTCATTAGCGGTATGTTTGTATTTATCACTTTGTTGTTAAATCCATAACGTCACGGGTATATAACAACATTGAAATTTCTTCACAGATGGCAATGGCATCGTCGCAAACAAACTTTTTGGCTTCCGGTTTCTATTGAATGTTTTCCAGCAATGGGGTCGGAGTCAATGATTTTCTGTGTTATCGGCGTTACTCTTGTCCGCAATCAATAAAGCACAAAACAATAATAAAACCCGGCCAGTGAATCACTGGCCGGGCATACTGGTGACTGTCAAAAAAGATTTTCGCTAAGGGTCTCAGCGATGTCCGTGACCGCCACCACCACCATCGCCACCACTCGGCGTATAGCCATCAGTGAACGTCAGCATAAAGGCTACAATGGCATCTTCTTCGCTGCTCGTGAGCCCAAGATTACCCAATAATTGGGTGTTAACATTCTCTGTTACCTCCGGGGGATTCCATAATCCGGGAATATCGCGCGTGTTATAAAAATGCACGACCTCTTTGAGTGTCTTCAAAATACCGTTATGCATGAACGGTGGCGTCAGAGCAATATTTCGCAGATGTGGCGTCTTAAATTTGCCATTTTCTGCGGTCACGCCGAGTACACCTCCAAGTCCCAAATCAATTGTGTTAGGCGGCAGCTGGCTTAACGGGTATTCGGTATTTTTCGGCAACCCTAAATTGTGATAACGAAAATCCGTGAACAGGATGGGGTCTGACGATCCGCCCATCATTCCACCCATCATGCCACCACTCAAGTGACATTGATTACACAGACCTTGACCATTGAATAACTTGCGGCCTTGCTTTTCTTGGTGAGTAAAACTCGCCTGTCCCGCCATGACTAAATCAAATTTCGAGGTGAATTTATTCAGCTCGTCAGACCCCTCAAAGGCAGCAATGGCTTCTGCCATGCAGTCATAAGCTGCATCAACATCGACAATGGGGCCACACACATTTTCAAACAGTCCTACATAGCTTGAAACCTGAATATCCTCGATAACGGTTGCCTTGTTGGGGTTATTCATTTCGACAGGATTTAGAAATGGTCCCTTGGCCTGTTCGGTCAAGTTGGCTGCACGGCCGTCCCAAAATTGCCCACCGATTGCGACGTTATTAATGTAGCTAAACTCCGGAAAAAACACTGCATACGCGGCGCTAGGGGAGTTTCTGTCACCAAATCGTCCTGGTATGACACCCTCGGAAACGGGGAGGTGGGTATCCGGATCAGCAAAGCCCGCATCCGGATGGTGACAACTGGCACATGACTGTCCTGCTGGCTCCGACAAGTCTTCATCAAAATAAAGAAATTTTCCAAGTAACTGCTGCTGCGATAATTCTGCTTGTATCGCAGAACCGTAAACACCAAAAAAAACGAACATACACAGGGTAATAAATTTCCGGACTCTACAATTCATGATACTTCCTCTATTAAAAGTTAGGTCTGATAAATCAAGTTATTCCTGAACGTTCAAAAATATTTAACGCAGCTTGAAGTTAGACTAAGTCTAGAAGAGAGTCAATCCCGAATAACCCACCCCTCCCCACGTAGAAATCATCAATGATCAACATTATTGTTTCATGGACAACTTTCTTGGCCACAAAAAAATAATCAATAGGGTTAGCGTCATTGGTTTTCTGTATTGTCGATATTATTCTTATTTGAATTTTTTTAACGTGGAATGCTGATGATTCGACTACCCCGATTTAATTTACCTGACATCTCACAGTATGTTGCGCAACGTGGAGATAACAAACAAGTTTGTTTCTTTAACGATGGTGATTTCGAGGTTTATTTGGAGAAACGCAAGCTCTGTGAAAAATCATTGACTTTAAACCTATTGGTTTGCTCAGGATTGTTATTCTGCATCCTTTCTTTTTGCTTTTGAATGCTCTTGATTTCCTGCTTGATTAGCGCATGAATGCGTGATATTCAGGTATATGACAAGTCATTTACTATCCCGAGTGTTAAGCTGGGTTATATTGAAATGGCTCTCTGAATTATGTGTGGCAGATTGCTCACATAAATCACAACAGGCTGTATGCCAGCCTGATTATAAGGTCAGTAATTCATGAATTTGTCCGCCATTCTCGTCATCACCGCTCCTGCCAGGGTTGAGACGTGCATGTCTCTGCTCGATAGCCTGTCCGGCATCACCGTTCATCATTCAGATCCCATCACGGGCAAGATTGTGCTTACCCAGGAAGCCAAATCGATCAACGCAGAGATCGAGGGTCTAAAACGTATTAAGGCACTGAACGAGGTGTCGATGGCCGAAATGATCTATCATTATTTTGAAGACGATGAGGTGCTGGAAGAACGCATTCCTGCCGAGCTGGATTCACTTCAAGGTCTGGGTGAGCTACCCGGCTTTTTGAAAAAAACCAGCGAATAATATTCCGAGGCCAACTCAGAACCACTATGACTGCAAGGAGATGCCCATTAACATTACTCGCCGAGATTTTTTAAAAGCCAGCATGGCTGCTGCTGCCGCAGCCAGTGTTGGTATTCCCCTCAGCAGTGTTGCCCAAGCCGCTGCAGCTAAGGTCGATGAAGGCTGGCGCTGGGATAAAGGCGTGTGCCGCTTTTGTGGCGTTGGCTGTGGTATCCAAATCGCCACCAAGAACGATCGTATCGTCGCCACCAAGGGCGATCCCGATTCCCCGGTTAATCGCGGCCTTAACTGCATCAAAGGTTATTTCAACGGCAAGATTCTCTACGGAGAGGATCGTCTGACTCAGCCGCTGTTGCGCATGAAGGACGGTAAGTTCAATAAACAGGGTGACTTTGTACCCGTGTCATGGGATCGCGCTTTTGACGAAATGGAAATGCAGTTCAAGAAGACCTACAACGAACTCGGCCCCACCGGCGTGGCAGTGATGGGGTCGGGCCAGTACACCATTCAGGAAGGTTATGCTGCATCCAAGCTGGTGAAGGCCGGTTTTCGCAGCAATAACATCGACCCCAACGCCCGTCATTGCATGGCCTCGGCGGTGGCGGGATTCATCCAGACCTTTGGCATCGATGAACCGGCCGGTAACTACGACGATATCGAACACACTGACACCATGGTGCTATGGGGTGCCAACATGGCAGAAATGCATCCCATCCTCTGGGGGCGTATCGCCGACCGTCGCCTGTCGAATGACAAGGTGCGCATCGTCAATCTCAGTACCTACAGTAACATGTCGTCTGACTTGGCCGACCTTGAAATTATTTTCAAGCCTTCAACCGATCTGGCGTTGCAGAATTACATCGCTCGGGAGATCATCAAACGCGATGCAGTTGACTGGAACTTCGTCAACAAACATTGTGTCTTTGCCACGGGCCCTTACGATATCGGTTACGGCATGCGCGGCAATGATACGTTTGCCTTTGAAGCGGAAAAAGACATTCAGGCGAAACAGACCACGGTCAAACTCGATGCTGCCGAGGCCATCGGCCAACGACGCAAAGCAGACGAGCAAGTGGCACAAGCCAACAGTCAATCAGCAGGTAAACACTGGTTGATTGAGTTTGAGAATTTCAAGCGGGCGGTTGAACCCTACACGCTGGATTATGTTGCCGAGCTGGCCAAGGGTGATGCCGACGAATCGCTTGAACAGTTCAAGCAAAAGCTGAAACAACTGGCCGATTTTTATATCGACAATCAGCGCAAAGTGGTGTCGTTCTGGACCATGGGCTTTAACCAGCACCAGCGTGGCACCTGGGTCAATGAACAGGCCTACATGAATCATTTGCTGTTGGGTAAACAGGCCCGTCCCGGCAATGGTGCTTTTTCACTGACGGGGCAGCCATCGGCCTGTGGTACAGCGCGTGAAGTCGGTACCTTTGCCCATCGCCTGCCAGCTGACATGGTGGTTAATAATCCCAAACATCGTGCCTTTGCCGAAGATGTCTGGAAATTGCCTGCCAAGACCCTCAACCCCAAAGTCGGCAGCCATATCACCAAGATCATGCGTGACCTGGAGGACGGCTCAGTGAAGTGGGCGTGGGTGCAGGTGTGTAATCCATTCCAAGGCACTGCCAATGCCAATCATTGGATCAAGGCAGCGCGTAAGATGGATAACTTTATTGTTGTTGCTGACGCCTACCCCGGCATCTCAACCAAAGTGGCCGACCTGGTGTTACCTGCGGCAATGATCTTCGAAAAATGGGGCGCCTACGGCAATGCCGAACGTCGTACCCAGATGTGGCGTGAGCAGGTGTCACCACCCGGTCAGGCCCGCAGTGATGTCTGGCAGATTCTGGAATTTTCCAAACGCTTCAAACTGAAAGAGGTGTGGGGTGAGCAGCGCGTTCCTGGTCTTAAGGACAAGGACTTTACTCCGGGCACCTTGCCGAATGTACTGGAAGCCGCCAGAGAAAAAGGTTATTCGCCTGACAGCACTTTGTATGATGTGTTGTTTGCCACCAAAGAACACAAACAGGTCAAATGGCCCGACCCAATTGCCAAAAATCATAACAACCACACTGTTGATCACCTGGGCGACGGCTGGTTTGTGGAGAAGGCATTATTTGAAGAGTATGCCAAATTCGGTCGTGGCCATGCCCATGATCTGGCACCTTTCGATCTTTACATGCACGATGATGTGCGCGGTCTGAAATGGCCGGTTGTCGATGGTAAGGAGACTCAATGGCGCTTCAATGAAAAGTACGATCCTTATGTCAAAAAAGGCAGCGGTTTCGACTTTTACGGCAAGGCGCTCAAATCTATTCCCAGCGGTGACCTTGATGGCATTACTCACAAGGAAAAAACCAATCTTGCTGGCAAGGCCAAGATCTTTTTCCGCCCCTATGCCGCACCGGTGGAACAACCGGATGAAGACTACAAGTTGTGGCTCTGCACGGGGCGTGTACTGGAACACTGGCATAGTGGCACCATGACCCGCCGTGTACCGGAATTGCATCGTGCCGTGCCCAACGCCATGTTGTACATGCATCCACGTGATGCTGAATCATACGGCCTTAAGCGTAAGGACGTCGCCTGGATTGAATCTCGTCGCGGCAAGATTAAGGCGCTGGTAGAAACCCATGCTGGTCGCAATCGCATGCCACGCGGCACGGTATTTGTGCCTTGGTTTGATGAAGGTGTTTTCATCAACAAACTGACCCTGGATGCGACTTGTCCGATTTCGAAACAGATTGACTTCAAGAAGTGTGCTGTCAAAGTCTACAAGGCATGAGGAGATGAACATGAAAAACAACATCATGAAAGCAGCATTGCTCTCTTGTCTGGTCGGTTCAATAAGCATTGCCCAGGCGGACAATCGCATCGTTGACAGTCATACAGGGCTGAGCAAGCAGAGTGTGTTTGATGTACCTACGCCTGAGTCATTCAATTATCAAGGAGTGATGCCGGGCACTGACCCAGTCTACAAGCGCGCCTATCCCGGTGCGCCGCCACAGATCCCACATAATATTGAATGGGTGACACCCGTCAAGGCGGCAGTGAACTACTGCCTCAATTGTCATAGCAACCCGGCAAGCCTCAGTCAGCCATTGCAGGGTAAGCCAACGCCGATCCCCCCCAGCCATTACACCGACCTGCGTCATGCCCCTGACAAGGTCAGCAAAAAACTGGTTGGGGCGCGTTATGTCTGCACGCAATGTCATGTGCCGCAAGCAGATGTAGAACTGCTGGTGAAAAACAGGTTCTGACACATATGCTGTAGGCCATCCATGGCCGTAGATTCAATCACCACTTAATTGAGTTTACCCATTGGGCCGTGGTTTGAAGTTCTACTGAGTTGAGAAAGGCTTCGTGGCTATAATTGATAAAATCGTTTTTGTTTTCATTAACTCCCCGGTATAGGTTAGCAATTTCCCTCGCAACATATTCGCCGAGGACTGGCATTAAGTTCTGTTCGAATTGATCCGGTGAAACCGGGACATAACTAATTTGGGTTTTTTGCGCATTGCCAATAAGCTTTGCGATATCATTCTTTGAGCATCGATCACGGTTGGTAATTAGAATTTTTTCGCCAATCAGTGTCTCTTCTTCCAACGCCGCTACACAGTAACGCCCTAAGTTTTCTTGAGAAATCCATTCAAAATCAATGTCATTGGGTATTGGATAAGGAATAATTTTGTTATCTTTAATGATAGGTAATAGAAAAGGTGAGGCCAAGTTATCTAAATAGATAGTTGGCATAAGGGTGATGATATCTAACCCCGACTCTTTAAGAATATTAAGGGCGTCGTGCTTTACATCAATAGCAGCATATCCAGTTTTTGATTGCCCTAATGGAATGCTGGTGTTGAATATGATTTTGTTTACATTTGCCGCCTTAGCGCCAGTAATAATTTGATGCGTAATCTCGGATACCGACTCTGAATCAAATATTAGCGGTAGTGTTAACACTATCGCTTCAGAGTCTTTCATTAAGGAAGCCAGCTTAGGTGTGTCAGAAAGATCACCAACAGAAAATTCATATCCACCTAAATCAGTATCTTGTCTTGTTATTGATGAAACCTTGAATCCAGCGTTCTTAAAAGAATTTGCTATCTTTCCACCTTGGGTACCTGTAGCTGACGTTACAAATATTTTTTTCATGTGAATTACCTCTCTAGTGACGCCTATTAAGTGAATGTAGTATATTTATCGATGTGAAAAAATGTAAGAAGGCACCAAAAAGTTCGGTACTAACCTATAGGTAAGTAATAAATGAAAACAGATAATTATGATGCATGTCCGTTGCAAATAATGTTGGAATCGGTGGGTGGAAAATGGAAATTGCTTATCATTTATAACTTAAATCAATCTGGTGTAGTTCGGTTTGGTGTGTTAAATCGTTTGTTACCGGGGATTTCACAAAAAGTGCTTACTTCGCAACTAAAAGACCTTGAGGCGGATGGGTTTGTAAGCCGTAAGGTGTATGCTGAGGTTCCTCCTAGGGTAGAATATCGCCTTACCGATAGAGGTCATTCGTTGTACCCCGTTTTAGAAATTATGGCATCGTGGGCATCGGAGAATATTCAGTAAATATTTGCACCTAATAATAGGTTTGAGAGGACCTCACCTCTGGACGCACCCGATAAATCAATAGTAAAAGCTACTTCACATAGTCTGTGGCTTACCTATCGGTTTTGAAATCACTGGCGGAGCAGTTTATGACTGTAAAATAGCATTTAAATTAACGGTGAAAATCTTGGTAGCGGCAGCGGCTATTGTAAGCAAAGAGTATGATAGCGAAGACCTGCGAGAACAGATCAGTGCAAAAGGAGCGACACCAGTCATACCTAAAAAAGTCACTCAAAAAAAGGCAATCCGGGGATGGGCTGGTGTTTATACAAATATCGTCATTTAGTTGAAAATGCCTTTGCCCATCTCAAGCATTTCCGATCCATTACAACAAGGTATGACAAATTAAAGAGAAACTATCAGAGCATGATCGCCCTAGCTTGTGGATTCTTATAGCTGCCCATGTGAAACGTCAACAGACCCTAGTCAGATGACAGTTCTGATACTGATGATTAGTAGTGATATTTAAGCTGAGTAAGATGAATGGTTTCAGTGTTAACGTTATAAATGATTCGATGTCCATCATTTATTCGTCTAGACCAGTAACCGGATAATGACTTAACAAAAGAGACATCAAGAGCATCAAAATTCTACAAAGGCCTTGGCAATGTCGGCCTGCTGGCCAATGGTATAACCGCTGGCTTGCTCACAGAGTGCATGTGCAAATTTGAAGTCAGACGGAAATTCGGCATAGAGGCGATAGAGCGGTTCATTCTTTTCAACGGGATCGCCCAATTTTTTGAATAAGTCGACACCTGCGCCTTTATCCATGGGAGCTCCGGCAAATCGTGCAATGCGTGCCATCTGGAAATTATCGATGGCTGTCACCACACCATCAGCAGGCGCGAGGATGTCATGTGTCAATTGTCCCAGCGGATAGCGGGTTGTTTGCGCACCTTGGGAGGCAATAATGGCATTCATTTTTTCCAGGGCGCGCCCGGAGTCCAGGATATCCCGGGCCATAGCAAAACCGTAACCGCCACGAACATCAGGATCGAATTCCAATACCCTTCCCGCAAGTCGCAGGGCTTTTTGATAAAGATCACTAGGAGCCTGGGGATCATTTTGTAATACCTGCATGACATCGCGCGCTTCCAATGCAGGCCCGATGCCTTTTCCAACGGGCTGACGTCCATCGGTAATCACTACTTCCAGTTGAATACCCAGTCGGTCACCGACATATTCAAACAACTTGCGCAGTCGTTGCGCTTGACGCATATGACGGATCTTCGCGGTAGGGCCGGTGGGGATATCGATCAGCAGGTGGGTTGATCCTGCAGCCAGTTTTTTGGACAAGATAGAAGCGACCATTTGTCCTTGCGAATCGATGCCTAGGGGGCGCTCGACGGAAATCATAATATCATCTGCGGGTGACAGTCGCGCCGTCCCGCCCCAGATCATGCAGCCGCGTTGCTTTCTGACGATATCATGCAACCTGCCAATACCCAGCTCTACATTGGCCAGCACTTCCATGGTATCGGCAGTTCCTGCAGGCGAGGTTATGGCGCGACTGGATGTCTTGGGAATAAGCATGCCGTGCGCAGCGACAATGGGCACCACGAGCATGGAGGTACGATTACCGGGAATACCGCCGATGCAATGTTTATCCGCTACCTGCGATTCATCCCAGTCTAGCTGCTCACCAGAATCTAACATCGCTTGGGTGAGGTAAAGCACCTCATCGCGATCCATGTCGGTTTGCCCTGAAGCAACCAGGAAAGCCGAGATTTCTGTTTTGGAGTAGCGACTTTCCGTTATGTCTTGGATAATGGCACGAAAATCTTGTTGATCCAGTCGTTGGCCCGCAATTTTGCTCCGTACGGCATCCATAGATGCAGGTGGTTGTGCATGATCGACGGTAACCCATTGCCCCTCGGGTAAGCCAAGATGATCAAAGGCCTCCTCCGACAAAGCCAGTTCATCGGGCGCCACGATAGTGGCATCATCTACTACGTTAAGTACAGCGAGAATACGCTGGCCATCCGCACAGACCTTGACCTTCGACAAGGCTTGGAAGCCCTCCGCCCGGTAGATCTCGCAATCCCGATGCAGATAGGCCACATTCTCACGGTAGGTGTCGATACCCAGGCGCACCAGTTTTAGTTTGGCGGTACGTAGATCCATTTCATCTGATGATTTCATAGCCTGTTTTCAGTAAGGTGGTGCGATTGATGAAATCTTTCATACAATTTATTCCAATATCTCAAATGCTATGACTTTGAAATCAACCGGCATTTTTTTCAGTTCTCCCAGGTGCTCTAACCGGGATCATCCACCGAGAACATACTCCATGGATAAGTGATAAACATCTGGGTCTGGATACCTTCATCACCATCTGCCAGATCAAAGCGGATGATCACACCAGACAGTATTAACCGGGCACCGATTCCATAGCTGTTGCGGCCATCCTGCCAAAGGTCTCTGAAGTGATCTGCCACCATACCACGTTCCCAGAAAGCAGATAACTGGATGCCAGTACGTATTCCCTTGGCAATAAAAATATCAAACGGTGTATGTTCATCGGTGAGATTCCAGCGATACTCAACGCCATAGAATAGTGCTTGTCCGGCAAAGAAACGCCCGTTATCAAAGGAGCGCAGGCGCTGAGTGCCACCTAATGATGATGCGGTCCCATAACGGTTGTTGGCGAGCGTTCCTGCCAACAGTTTTGCTTCGGTCCGCTGACAGGCGTCAAAATCCGGGCCTGATGGATATTGACTGCATTCCAGTCCATGACGCTGTTGTAGCAGCGCGTAGTCGGCAAGCCCTTTACGGGTGACATGGGCTCGGGAATGAAACAGGTTAAATGCCAGGGTATCCCGGCGGCGCATCGGCCGATAAACGGTGAGGTTGTAGTCGTTGACAAAGTATTCGCTGAAGTCAGCCTCGCTGTCCCTGGGTAGCTGGGAGGCGAACTCAAAACGCACGCCTTTGCGTGGATCAAGCCGGTCATCCGTGAGATCGAGAGAGCCACCCAAAGAGATCGCGTTGCCGTGGTCCCAGTCGGTATCTATCCCTTCAAATGCCTGGCCACCTTCATCGAGCACCTCGTGCAGGCGCTCACGCCCACCCAGCAAGCGGACAAACAACTCATAGCGCCGCTGATCAAAGGTCAGCGTCAGCTGTCCCAATAGATAGGCACCCTCAACTTTGGGGAAAATCGCATCATCGGGGTCAGATTCTATACCGCGATCATAGACAGTAGGGGCCACCAGATAATCATTATAACCGACATCCAGTATCAGGCGTTGTGGTAGCAGATGGTAATCCAGCAGAGCGGCGCCAGTGGCTTCAAAATCACCCCGCACATAGTAGCCGGTAAAATCGGCATCGCTATCCGCCATGTTTAACACGCTGGCACCGAAGCCGGCTGCGGTGCCCAGACCGGGGATTTCTCCGACGATGGGGTAGAGGTAATAACCAAAATCGCGACCAAACTGCTCCTTGCGCCGCTCAACCGGTTCGGCACTTGCTATACTGCTGACCAACAGGGCTCCACAGCACACAGTGCAGATCATCCGACGTATCACGTTCATTACTTTCATATAATCATTAGATTCATGTCCCGGGTGAATGTGCTTGCATGGCCGGTTTTCAGAAAAATCCCGTAAACCTGACCCCCAAGCCTTGAGCTTCATATGATGGGTTTCGTGGTGTAACGCCTTGCCCATTTGATACATGTGTCCAGTGGTAGCTGACACCGATAAATTTTGATTGTCCGGTTTTGTATTCAAGCACGGGGCCACCTCTCCACATGAAATTATAGTCGTCTCCTCCTGCTGGAAATTCTTTGTTGTATACAAGGATATGCCCACTTCCATTAAGATGAATCGACAATTTATTGCGGTCAAAAAGTCGGAAGCTTGCCAATAAGCCCGGTCCCAGGCCAACCGCTGAATTATTATAATGCACTTCCCTGAGAGTGCCGGTCGACAAATCACCCTCTAACTGAGTGATGCTTCCAGTGACATAAGTGCCAGCAATACCAAAATAAATGGATAGATTCAGTTTCTCTGCGTTAGAGATCAAATAATTAACATCCACATTGATAGTCTTGATGTCCCGATCATCCTTTATTGGGTCGAGGTATTCAATACTAATAATGGGCTTCCCCTTATTTAAGGATATTTCTGATGCAGTAGAAACGGTCACCATAGCGCAAGCTATTAATGACACAACAACAATGACCCATCGATTTTTTATATTCCTGGGAATTATGTGTTTACGATATGACAACATCATTTTCTGTCCCTCCATAATAAGTGACATGACATAAATAGTTAGGTGACTTTTCATGAACCATCTTGCAGGACAATCATTCGATGAATTTCCATTGAGCCATTCCAGCATTACTTGCAGATTGGTCAGTGATGGCACATTTCCATGTAATACATCACCGACCGTTCGTAACGACTGAAATCATCGAAGGGTACGCCAAGTAGCTTGATAAAAGATGAGATCTTGTCCATTTGAGTAACCAAGAATTAATAACCCTAACTGGTAGCTACTCAGCTTATCTTTGATTTGCCCGATGACGGCGTCAAAAGTGCTCATTTACACCTGTAAACTCCGCGCTTTTTCCTTGTTCTCGAACAAATCAAAGGCAATCTGAGCAGCTACGGTACATTTTGAAACTCAGGCTGAGTAGCTACCCTAACTGTAAGAATATGGTTAACAATATTTTAGGTGTCAAGCGACATTATGACCTTATTAATTCAATTTAGGTAAACCATCACTTCTGGCGGTGTGCGCGGATTCCACTAGGCTCAGAGAGCTAGATGATCTTTGTGAAAAGACTGAATATATGAACCTTAACTCTGTCAACAAACACTATTTATTTTTTTGGTACTGTTAGATTGTAGTTTTGAAGGTCATCATTACACTTAAATCTCAATTACCACAGGTATAAAATCAAAATAATTTCGTGCGCCAGCAGTTATTTCTGATCCAATATTTTAATCTCTGTGGGTATGATTCCCTGAGACTTGCTGCGAATATCGTCATTCCGGCGTATGCCGGAATCCAGAGGCCGAACCCCTTGGACACTGGTCTGCGCCAGTGTGACGTGAAGATGTTAATACCTTACCAGCTTGCTGCGAGGTCGTTTATTGCTAAGACAGTGTGTTCAGGCTGAACGGCTAATATCAACGATGATTAATCACTATCTTTCTTTATTTTGTGTGAAAAACTGATTTCCTGGCGAAATAGCACGCCATGCTCACCCTGTGGAATGGGTGTGCTGGTCAACACACCCACAACGCCAATGAAATCACCCGTGCCACCTATTATGGGTACCACTGATGTGCCTACATCAGCTTCGCGACCGGAAACAGTCAGTGAGCCTGTATATCCAGAACCCTCGTGAAACGATAAAGTCCAACTGCATTGCCCGTAATTGTTATTTGGATCGTCTGGTAACGTTGGATGATCTGTACTGGAGAAGTCAGGCGCCCCTGGGTCTGTGCGGATACAATAGCCCGCATTTCGACCAATGATGGTCACTGCATCTTGTGCGAGTAATTTTTGATCGAACACAAATACATCGCCAGGGGAGTCAAGCCCATCTTCGCTATCCGCACCTTGGCGAATGCCGCCGTCAGTTCGACCATCAGCAAAAGTAAGGATCGTTTGATCTTTTGCCTCAGCGGGGAGTTGAAACAATGTTAATGCAAGTGTGGAGGTTGAAATCAACGTCATACATTTATTCATAATTATTTCCCTTTGTTTGTGGCTTCCATAGGATACATAAATGATTCTGGTTCAAATTTTTTGTTACAAATACCTTGCTCTACAAGCAGATACTTGCAGCAATATTTAAAATATAAGTAGCACTACGGTATTGCATATTGAATACCTGGCCTCTAGATGAGCAACGCTCCATCAAGTTCAATCGCGTATCGCTATTGTCTCAGCTTGTCACTCAGATTTTCGTTTTGCATTTCAACACTTATTTATTCTGTTTTCAATCATAGCAGCTTGATTTCCATGCCTGCCTTTTTATGATACATAAAACTCATCTGCCTAGCGCACAAAATTTTATTTTTGTGATACTTTAATTTCTGGCCTGATGGTGGAAAACAAGAAAAACCTGGAAAGTATCGTTTTATAATACGATGCTTTGAGGCTCATTAACGGTTAAAATAACGGAAATCATGATGTTGAAATCAAGTTTATCAATATTACTTTTGGTGATTTTTCTCGCTTCTATAGTTTCATGTGCTGCTAACAACGATGCAACTAAAACAGTAGAAAATTTATTGGGAGAAATAGCGGCCTTGGATTTAGAAATTGATACAATAATAGGTGCTGCATTATGTGAGGATAATAGTCAATGTGGTTATGTGGAAATTGGGCACAAGGCATGTGGTGGTCCAGCAGGGTTTAAGATCTACTCTTTTCTTAATACCGACACAACATTGCTAATTGAAAAATCACAGAAGCATGTAAGTTTATCAAAGAACTATAATGAATTAACGGGCTTGGATTCAGATTGCTCGATTGAACAACCACCTATCGTCATTTGCAATATCAAATGCATCTCTGAGCAGAAGGGTTAAAAAATCAAGGTGTGTCATAACCATGCTGTTGAATAATTTTGCGTGCCATATCACTTTTAACAAACTGGATAAAAGCACGCGCTGCTGGTGTGTCTTTGATTAATACGGCTTGCTGGATGACAGGAGTATACAGAGATTGCGGTGGAACCCAGTAGGAGCCGGTAGCGGGCAGATTGCCATCGGTAAAAATCTGCGCAGCGGCGATGAACCCCAGTTGTGCATTACCGGTTCTGATAAATTGATAAGTCTGCCCAATGTTTTCACCGCGCACCAGACGAGGTTGTAATTTTTTCCACAGTCCATGTGCCTGTAAAATTTCACGGGCCGCGAAGCCGTAAGGTGCCAGTTTTGGGTTGGCAATAGCCAGTTTTCGGAAGTCACCATTGATGAGTACATCACCTTTTGTATCGACCTGCTCAGCGTCGGGGCTCCACAGTACCAGTCGCCCTTGCGCATAGGTGAAACGTGTGCCGGGCACGGCGAGACCATTTTTTTCCAATAATGCGGGGCGGCGTTCATCAGCGGCAAAAAATACCTCGAAAGGCGCACCGTGGGTGATTTGCGCAAAATGTTTGCCCGTGGAACCAAAAACGAGGCGCACGGTGTATTCATTTTGTTGTTCAAAGCTGCGGGCAAGCGCCGTGGCGGTGCGGTTGAAATTGGTGGCCACGGCGATGTGCAGGTCAGCAGCCTGGGTTGATGGAATACTGTATAACAGAATGAGAGCGATACTCCATTGTATGATGTGCGTTAATCTGTTACTGACAGATCGGGGCTCATCATGTTCTGGGCTGAATTTCAAGGCTGTTGCACGGTAGCGGGTTTGGTACACTGAGTGTCTTTTGTTAGAGGGAAAGAGGGGTAAATATGCTGGGAGTCTATCCAAAATCAGGCAGAGGAAAGGGCTTCGTATTACCATTACCAATGTGTGTGACGCATCCAGTTATCAATATAGCCAAAGATAGAAAAGAATCTATCATAAATAACACGAAATCAATATTTGTGGTTGATGAAAAATCTATCCCTAATGTAAAAATACCATTTCATGAAATATGCACTCAAAATACGGTTGCTCTGTATAATATTCTGGGTAAAGAAAAAGTCAGTGAGTATGGCATTCAGATTGCGAATTTTTATAAAAATAAATCGTGAGAAAAGTATTAAATATAACCTTTAGACCCTGCCTTGTTTTTTCTTTAATAGTGGCGGCAATTTTTTGTTTATATATTGGAAACGTGGCTATTGGTCATAATTCTATGGAGGAATATTGCAGGTATGTTAATGAAACTGAATGCGATATTGTATGGCAGAATTTATTACCGTTATTATTGTTTTGGTTTGTCGTTATATTTATTCCATCATTAATCATTTTGTTGATTTTTAAAGTGGTATACCAAAAAATTTCTGGTAAACAGGTCAATTAATTTTCCATTATTGACCATTTTTTTATTTCTAAATATTACAAGGTATTCATGAATATTGAGTCACGTATTGCTGATGAGCTGGCTGTTCGCTTGCCTCAGGTTGAGTCTGCCATTAATTTGTTGGATGAGGGTGCTACGGTGCCATTTATTTCCCGTTATCGCAAAGAGGCTACCGGTGGGTTGGACGATACTCAGCTGCGCACCCTTGAAGAGCGGTTGACGTATTTACGGGAGATGGAAGAGCGTCGTGCTGTCGTGCTGAAGAGCATTGATGAGCAGGGTAAGTTGACGGAAGCGCTTACTGTGGCAATCAACGGTGCGGATACCAAGACCCGTCTTGAAGATTTGTATGCGCCCTATAAACGAAAACGTCGTACTAAGGCACAAATTGCCCGGGAAGCGGGTATTGAACCTTTGCTGGATGCGGTTTTGGCGGATCACGATATTGATCCGCAGGCATTGGCCACCGATTTTTTTAACAAGGAAGCTGGGTTCAGCGATGTTTCCGCAGTACTTGATGGCGCACGGCAGATTTTTATGGAGCGAGCCTCAGAAGAGGCGGACCTGGTGGGTAAGCTGCGCGATTATGTGTGGGAAAATGGCTTGATGATTTCCGAGGTGATGAAGGGGGAGGAGCAAAACGGCAGTAAGTTTGCGGATTATTTTGAATTCTCTGAGGCGCTGAAAAAAGTACCGTCGCATCGGGCTTTGGCTTTGTATCGGGGGCGTAGTGAAAGTGTATTACGCCTGAAAATTATGGTGCCGGGGCAGGATGATCTGGAATCACCGCTGGATCGTGGTATTTGTGAGTCCATGGTGGCAGCCCATTTTGGGTTGCGTGATGAGGCCCGTGTGGCGGACCCGTGGCTGGGAGAGTGTGCTCGTTGGGCCTGGCGTATCAAGATCAGTATGCAGATCGAGTCCGAACTCAATTTGCGCCTGCGCGAGGCGGCAGAGGAGGAGGCTATTCGTGTGTTCGGCGAAAATATGCGTGATTTGTTGCTGGCTGCCCCCGCTGGACAGAGAACGACTATGGGGCTGGACCCAGGCTTGCGTACTGGCGTTAAGGTGGTGGTGGTGGATGCCACGGGTAAACTACTGGAGTACGCGACGATATTTCCTCATGCGCCAAAAAATCAGTGGGACCAATCGCTGGCAGTGTTGGGTAAGCTAGCGGAAAAACACGACGTTGATCTCGTCAGCATTGGCAACGGCACTGCTTCGCGGGAGACCGACAAATTGGTGCAGGAGTTGATGAAAAAATACGGCTCGTTGCGCCTCACCAGTTTGATGGTGAGCGAGGCCGGTGCTTCGGTGTACTCGGCCTCTGAACTCGCGGCACGGGAATTCCCAGAACTGGATGTGACTTATCGCGGCGCGGTGTCTATTGCCCGTCGTTTGCAAGACCCGCTGGCGGAGCTGGTGAAAATTGATCCCAAGGCCATTGGTGTCGGCCAGTATCAGCATGACGTGAATCAGACGCGACTGGCAAAAAAACTTGAAGCGGTGGTGGAAGATTGTGTGAATGCTGTGGGCGTGGAGATTAACACCGCTTCGGCACCGCTGCTGGCGCGAGTTGCCGGATTGTCAGAAACTCTGGCGACGAATATCGTTTTGCATCGCGAGGCCAGTGGTGCTTTCAGTAATCGAAAACAATTATTGAAAGTGGCGCGCCTCGGGCCAAAAGCCTTCGAGCAAGCGGCAGGTTTTTTGCGTATTCGCGCAGGTGATAATCCGCTGGATGCCTCTTCTGTGCACCCTGAAGCGTATCCGTTAGTGGAAAAAATTATTCAACAAAGCGGACGTAAAATCACGGATATTATCGGTGATAAGTCTTTCTTGAAAGGGTTGGCTGCCAATGATTTTGTCGATGAAAATTTTGGTGAACCCACAGTACGCGATATTTTTGGTGAACTGGAAAAGCCCGGTCGTGATCCGCGCCCTGAATTTAAAACAGCGACCTTTAAAGAGGGCATTGAAAAATTGTCTGACCTTGAACCGGGCATGATGCTTGAAGGTGTCGTCACCAACGTCACTAATTTTGGTGCGTTTGTGGATATCGGTGTGCATCAGGACGGTTTGGTGCATGTCTCCGCGCTGGCGGATAAATTTGTTAAAGACCCTCGCGAGGTTGTGAAGGCAGGGCAGGTGGTCAAAGTCAAAGTGATGGAAGTGGATTTGCCGCGTAAACGTGTTGGCCTCAGTATGCGGTTGACAGATGATGCGCGAGACAAGCCTCAGGATATGCAACGTGATCGATCCGGAGCAGGAAAGGTTAAATCCACAAAACCGCGGCAGTCCGGCCAATCATCAAAACCGGCATTGAACAAAGGCAGCAATAAACCAACCAATAGCGCTATGGCGGATGCTTTTGCAAAACTAAAACAAGGCTAGTTATTGGCAGGGCATGCAAGTGGAGACGCGATTAATCGCGTCTCCACTCCAGGGCTGCTGCGTGTCAGTGCATCGTTATTGTTGCATCGAGGACGATGCCTTGCGGAGTCATGTCGAAAGATTCGACGAATTGCATATCCATTTTTGCCATCCCTTCCAGTATGACCTTGTCTTGTTCGGATATTTTTCCTTCTGTCGTATTAGCGGTTTGCACAAAATTATTGATGAGCCGCATGTATTTTCCAAAGTCTATGTTAAGTGCAAACATGCCTGTTGCTGCGAGCGGGGCATTTGCCATGGTTTGCGCGAGCTGTTCGGCTTTATCTCCGATGTAAGCCACAATGTGGTTCCCTTTCAATGCCAGTTTAACGCTGCCAAGATCAGATGTTGGCAGCGGAATCGGGAAATCGATCGGTGTGCCATCGGCAGGGAGTTGAATGGGGGGCATGCCTTGCTGGAAATTGGCGGCCATCAGGAGCAGGCGCTGAGGATCTGTTGCCGAGAGAGTGATAATTGCATCAAGGCTGCGGATATCGGGCATAGCACTTTTTTCCTCAGGGTTTATGGCAGCGTCGATATCCAGTATCGTTGCTGAAACACCTTGCAGGCCAGCAGCCATACCGGTCATCATCCCCAGCGCGAGCACCGGATTGCTGCCAGTCAGACCTTGTTTCATTTGCGCCAAAAGCTGGCATTGATAATCCTTTTGCGTGAATTCCGTGAACATCTGACTGACGACTGGTGTTAACGCATCAATGTTAAAGCCAAAACCAAAGCCCAAGGCGGGCCTGCTTTCGATCTTGTGAAGATGTTCTGGAATGAAACCGCGCAGTTGTTGCAATTGTTGCATGAATGCCATATTGGTATTTTCAACCAGCATGCGCATGGCCATCTTGTTGGGTTTTTCCTTCAGGCTGAGTTCCGTGTAGCCAAAGACAGTGCGTGGCCACATTTGGGTGACTGCCAGAAGCTCGGTGCGACATTCCGTTGTTTGTATAGGGGCGAGTGGGTTTTCTGTTATCGGTTCATTTTGTGTAATAGATGTTTGTTTATCAGCTTGCTCAGGTATTGATTCGGGTGCTTTTTGTGCGTTGATGGTTTTGAGCAATGTCCCCAGCATGCGTCCGAATTCGTTACCTTCGGGAGTGGTTAAACCTTTCACAATTTCCATATGATTCACATAACCAAGATAAGCAGGATGGAAGTTATGTTTGGATTTGAGATCTTTTAACAATGTTGCATTTGCCAGGGAATCCAGTGGTTTTTTTGTGCCGAGTATTACGTCACGAGTAGCTGGGCTTTCCCATGGGGTTAATAGCGTGATCAAGGCGTAGCCGTTGTTTACACTGATGGCAAGTTTGATATCAGTGGAAGTCGAATGGTCGATTTCGGGGGTAGAAAAACGATATGTTTTGAATGAAAGCTCACCATGAGATTCCTGTACTGGCGTTACTAATGCTGTTGTTTCGGCGCTTTTGACAAAGGCATTAAATGCATTTGTGTCAGCTAGTTTGATGCGTATTACGGGTGTGGTGCCGACGGAATAGAGAACGGCATCCATTTCATCACCAAGCCCTAATACGCTTTGTGCCGTTTTCAAATCCTTAAAAGCGGTCAAATATTCAACGAATAACCCGGTTAACATTTTTGCCGCTGGTGGCATATCTTTGTTATTGGGCAGTTGCTGATCGATTGTTTTTCTGAAATCTGCGGGCTGCATAAACCCCCATTGAGGTTCGATGGTTTTCAGCATGTCGTCCAGTGATGCAGGCTCAAGCCCACCGAAGAAATAGATTGTATCGGTGGGAACGTAGCTCAAAATGTCACGTGTGGCATTATGGTTGACAATGTTACCGGATGATGTCGCGACAGTCTTGTTATCTTCTTCTTCATCTAGCAGATGTACTACGGTGATATAAGAGACGAACGCCAGTGATGCTGCAATTGCTACACCCTGAAATAAACGTAAACGGTCCATGGGAGACTCTCTTGTAAAATATTAAAAGTATAGTTTTTGTTGGATGCTATCGGGTGTATCGTTATACATCAAGCATTATATTGCCAATTGTTTTCTGATGATCAAACAACTTTGATGTCGGCAGGGCAGGTTGAAAACTTGAATAGTATTTTGTTTTATTTTTTTATCCTTGATAGGAGAGAGCCAGAGCGTGGAGAGTTTTCTGTTCCTTGAGCCTAAGTCTTATATTTTTCCATACGATCGCGTACTTTTTTGAGGTAATCTCGAGTTTCTTTTGCAGGCAAATGTGCACGAAAATGTATGTAAAGTTCATCGGCAGTGAGCTTGTTGATTTTCTTGTAGGCGTGGCGACGCCATGAATAGCGACTGGGATAGTTGCGTTTGGTGTATCGGCCCGTGAAGGAGTGAATGACGCTATCTGATCCAGCATTGTAGGCAGCAATAGTGGCCAGAGTGCGAGCTTCGGGGTCTTTGATTTTTTTAAAACGTTTGTAATACAGCAAATGTAGATAAGCGGTACCTAACTGTATATTGTTGTCTGGGTTGTATAGATATTTTTCTTTGACCACTTTGTCTTTTGAGTAAATAAATCTATAGGCATCACGTGCACCGGTTTTGGGTACCAGTTGCATCAAACCAAAAGCCGGAGCGGGTGATTTTGCTCTGGGATTAAAAGCGCTTTCTGTTTCGATAATAGCAAAAATGAGTGGTGCGGGAATATTATGTTCATGGGCATAATTATGTACGCTCTCACTGAATTTTTGTGCGCGAACACGGATATGATCTGGTAGCAGACTAAATTGTGTGCTGATCACTACGCGCTGTTTACCATCTTTGCCGGTGAGCGCGCGAGTTTTTATGGATGTTGCTATGGCCTTGGCAAACCCCGCCAGGTCTTTGAGGTCAAGTGGTGAGTTGTCAATATTGGCGACCAAGCCAGCCAATACAGCAGGTTGTTTACTGTGTGGTGGTGAAGGGCGTTTGGCAATGTCGATAATGGAGCGATTATCTGGACCTTGTGTGATGGATTTTTTGATGGCAGATATCAACTTTTGTTGTGTGCGCTCGGTGTTTTTTGCAATACCTGGTTTCAAGGCCAATTCAATTTTCACCATACCTTCGTCGTAATCCACAATGCTGCGTTCTTTAAAGTTGTTGCGATAAGTAACGTCACGCTTTGCATTGGGTATGACGACTTCACTCCCCCAGACTTTTGCGATTTTTTTCCGATATTGCTTGAAGGCACTCTGAACTTTTACCCTTTGTTTTTTGTAAATAGAGGTCAGTTTTTTATTTTGGCTGATTAACCTTTCATGACTTGCGTTGGGTGCATGGTTGGCTGAAATTGATACAGATGTCAGTAGTAAAGAAAAAATGAGTAGTGATGTGATCAGACGCACAAACATTGTATCCGAGGTCTCGGGAAATTACGGGTGTAAGGGCAATACATTTTGTAATGTAACGTCTGATGTTGGGGTGGCTTTAACCTAAATTAATCCGTTAAATCTACTGCGAGCGCCTAAGGTACAGAACCAGCCCTTTCAAGGTGAAAAATTAATCAATGTGATTTTGTAGCATTTGCACAAAACACTGTAAATATAGGGTTAGGTGGGTTCCAAGCGCTCTTTAGATATTTCTTAAACAATAAAGGCGCCGTATTAGATCTCTATAAAAACAGAATCATGCAGGGAAAATCATAGAGTTTGCTCCGAAAATGTATGCAACTCACCTTGAAAGGGCTGGGTACAGAACCTAAAGCATTTTTCAGGATCACCGTATGGGTGACGCTTTCGTCCAGAATAACCTGAAAAACACTTTATCTTCTGACCTTAGTCATTCTCGCTACGGTTTAACGGATTAATTTAGGTTTAATTGAGAATGCTCCGTATGACGTTTGGTGAATATTCCCACATTCCTTACAAGTGCTTGTTGTGTTTGCAGTGTGGATGTAGATTGTGCCAAGTCGCGCGAGTGACTGTGTTGTGTGGTGAGGATGCTCGCGGATTAAGAGGGCTTCTGATGTCGTGCCCTGAATTCGTCGAAATCGTGCAATATCTACATAGCAAGGAGAATGGGGATGGAAAAGCAAATAGAGCGCCAGCCTGCTTACGAGTTTGAAAGTGAGACCAGGAGTGAGCAGGAGTTTTTACGAACGACTGAGTTTTTTGATCTTGAGGGAGCGGAACTGGATATTGCTCCTCCCGGTGCAATGGAATCTCTCGATATAGAAACGCCTTCCGTAGCAGATATGCCGTCCAGTCTATCGACGGAAGCAGAAGCGATTGACGATCATGTAGCTGGTGGCGAAGTTTTTTCTCATATTATTCCACCCGCTATTTTGGCGCCAACCTTTGTTTTTAATGTTGAGGGGATGGAAGCAACTCAAGCGACACAGTTTTATACATCTTCAGCTGACCAACGTTTTCCTCATGCCGGAACGGACAATGCCGTGCCATTAATTGAGCACAAACATCTTGCGATTCGTGTTTACCCCAATCTGGTCAAGCCATGGTGGCAGGCCGTAGGTGCTGTACAGGGTGAGGTGTGGTTTAAACGCATTGATGTTGAGGGTCAGCCTTACAGAAAAGCCGTCGTGTTGAATGGTTCTACCGCAGGGCGGCGTGGTGCGACGATTGATCGTGGTAATGCCGGTCATACATTAAATTTCCGTATCCCAGATTTTTACGCCCGCGGAAGATTAGTGGTCTATAGCCGTTGCAAAGTATTTGCTGCTAAACAATGGAAATATACGTCCTGGTATGGTCGTACTCTGAGCTTTATTCGTGTACCAGCGGTGCGTATTCGAGCCCACGGTGTGCATTATCAACGCAATGGTATTTTGAAGACAGCACCACCACTGAGTGATTTCATCGCCACCAGTGTGTATTTGCGCAAGACCTATCCCATGTCACGTTTTGATTTTCTTTCTTATGACGTGATGCACTTTACCGGTAATCTGACGGACACTTCCGGTGGTGGTTGTGGTCAGGGTTGGAATGCCTTATGGAATCAGTTGCGTGTGTTGTACAACGTTTCGGGTCAGGACGCGAATCATTATGCCTTGATGAAAAAAGGGATTCCCACTGCCTATGGTGGTTGTGGTGGCGGTAATGTTGGTGCCAGTTTTGTGGGTGATGGCAGCATAATGGCGCAAGAATTAGGGCATGATCTGGGGCGCGGTCATGCTTCTGGTTTCGGTAACGGTGGGCCGGACCCGAGTTACCCGCACTACACTCATCCTGGCTCCTCCACAATTGGTGAATTTGGCATGGATTATGCCACAGGCAAAGTCTACAAGCCGTCGGAGAGCAATGACTTTATGGGCTATTGTGGTAACCCCTGGGTTTCACCTTACACGTATTGTGCGCTTATTAGCGGTATTAACAGCCAGCCCTCACCGGCGACTGCCGTGCTCAGTGGGCACGCGGAAAACCTGCGTTACCCACAAGAACACCTGTATCTTAATTTCCGCGTGAGTTGCAACGGTGATGTGGATTTGCAGAGTGGTTTTTCCATGGTCGGGCCGAGTGGCAACGGTAACGGTGAGCTGGCTGAACATTCTGTTGAATTGCATGATGGGCAGGGCAGCGTATTGTGGGCGAAACGTCTGATGCTGGAAGAAGCACATCAAAGTCATGATGATTCCCATACCCAGTACTCGGAAGCCATCCCCATGCTGGACGGTGCCGCCAGACTAGCCTTTAAATGCGGACATGCAGATGGGCCGACCATTATCGACATTCCTAAGCAAGTGCCGACAATCAGCATCAAGGCACTCAAATTTGACACCCGCGAAGCACAGTCGGGCACCGTGCTACTTAAATGGACGACACAATGTGGCAAAGACGAGCAAGTGACTTCTATTATTCGTTACACGAATGATGGTGGTGAAACGTGGCGCCCGGTAGCGGTGGCACTGGATGAATCTGAATATGTCGTGGACCTTGATCAATTGCCCGGCGGCAAAAACTGCCAGCTGCAAGTGATGGCTTCCACTCTGTTGCGCACTACTGTGGCAGAAACCGAAGTGTTTGCTGTGAGCCGAACGCCTGCGCAAGCGATGATTTCACCTGTACCTCAGGATTGGCAGACACAACAGAGCGAAGTCGTGGAGTTGGCTGGTTGCGCTTATTCACCTGATGGTTGTGCCAATGAAGAGGATTGTCGCTGGAATTCCAGTCTTGATGGTGATTTAGGTTGTGGCGAATACCTTATTGCCAACAATCTGACTCCAGGTGAGCACGTTATCTCGTTTACCGCGCCGGATGGAATGGGCAGCAGTACTCGTGCGGAATATACCGTGCAGGTACTGGCGCAGGACTAGGGAGCTTGACACCCTTAGACAAAAAAGTTTTGTGCTGACGGCAAGTATTGTGAAGAATATTCCCCTTTCGTTTTGGGAGGAGGGGAGTTTTGAGTTAAGAAATGTTCTTAAGCCAGCCTTTCAAGTTGATTTATATTTGTCAGTGACAGCCAGATAATCTTTTGCCATATCAGAGGTGAGAAGCTCAATCATTACTTTGTTTTCTATCCAGAATTCAATAACGTTAAATTCACCTCGTGGTAATTCTAAAGCCCGCCAGCCTGATTCTTTTGCAAATTTATATATTTCTTCCCTCGTTCGTTTAGTCGATATTGCTGCATGTGTGGCAGTAAAGCCGGAGTGCGTAGCATTATGTACAAAATTGGCTTGTCCATCGCCTGCGTCTGGCATCATTTCTGTGCCATCTGGGTACACTTCTATAGCGGTACCATACTCATCCCCTAACCACACCATATATGAGTTTTTATAAGGACCAAATTCAGAAACTGATCCTTCAAATAGCCGGGAAAGAATGTCAGCCACTTTTTTCGTATCATTTGCCGCTATTGAGTAATGATGAATCATGAGTGTCCTTTCAAGTCGTCGTGGGTAACTATCATTTACTGGATCGGGAGGGCTGGAAACACGTTGTACCTTTGGTCTCTATTTCCTGTTTTTTTTAAATATAGCATGCTTATGATATGCAAGAGCTGGCAGTTTATGTAGGAAGTGGCTACAAAGTTCTTTCCTGTTCTGATGATAGCTATTTCTCGCTTTGCTATGAATTCATTGCTTCAGAATCACCCCGGATGGGTCGTTATGCTTGTAGTCAGATCACTGTTTTTTTACTTGCAGTGATGCGTAACAAAATGGGGTGTGATGAGTGTATTCAACGCAGTGGTTGTTCTGTGGGTTATTGTTGTTTGGTGTGGGAGGAATTCCTGGGGCTTTGGCTATACCACCGGGTCATGTGGTGCCCATGGAGGAGAGGAATGCCAAGACTTTTTATGTGCAGGGCCAGATTGCCGGGATTGGTGCGGTCGACTTCCTGGTTGATACTGGCTCCAGTTACAACACTATTGATGAGCACAGTCTAGCGGTATTGCAGTCGCAAGGGCGGGCCCGTTTTGTCAAAGACCTCATGGGGGTGCTCGCCAATGGCCAGCGTGAGCGGGTTGCGGTGTATCGTCTTGATGCCATTCGTCTGGGTGACAATTGCGAGTTGCATGATGTGGAGGCTGCGGTGTTTCCTGGCCGCACACGGCACATCCTAGGGCTTAGTGGGCTGCGCAAGGCGGGTAATTTCACTTTTTCTTTTGAACCACCACAACTGGTTTTTTCCAGTTGCCTGCCGGTGGAGACACCGGTTGCGGACGAGCAGTTGGTGACGATACAGAACTAGTACTCCGTCAAAACGACCTTGACGGTGTACTAGACGGAGTACTAAGAGCCTGTCCCGTTTTTATTTTTAAAAATTGTTTACGGGGATAAAGTCCCGTCCGTCGCTTTCGTTCATACGCGCGATGTGGTTAGAGAGATTCATAATGATGTTGCGCATGATGGTGAAGCTGATACGTGGTTCGCGCAGCACCAGATTCTGAAAGACATCGTAGTTGATTTGCAATAATACGGCGGGCGCACGCGCGATGGCGGTGGCGGTGCGGTTTTGCTGGCTGATAAAACCGATTTCTCCAAACAGTTCACCGGGGTTCAGCGAATGGATCGGTCCCTGGTTATGAGTGCGTAGTTGCACATCACCGGACAGCAGTACATACATGCAGGGACTGCTGTCACCTTCGACAAACAGGATTTCGCCATCGTCAAAACGGGCAGGTTGGCAGATTTTCTGGATATGGCTGTATTCATCAGCCGTCAGTCCGGTAAATACGGGCAGTTTTTGCAGAATGGCCGAAATATTGTCGTTTTCTGTTGGCATAATACGGGTCTGTTTTCGTGGTTTTTGGCGGCAGAAAAGGGATTGATACTGTAACGTCGGCACCTTGGTCGCCAGGGTTTAGCTCAAAATGAACGGGCATCGTATTTAGAGCCTAAATTCATGTACAATTTACGATGAGATTAAAGACAACATCATAGGAGCGATAAGCTGTGGAAGAGACGGCGCTGATCCAATGGAGCGATGTCCGCACCGTGCTGCTGGATATGGACGGTACGCTGCTGGACTTGCATTTTGATAACCATTTTTGGTTGGAACACATGCCGCGCCGCTACGCTGAGGAGCGGGAAGTGCCGCTGGAAGCTGCCCGTGCCGAGTTATTGCGGCTCTATCGTGCGGTGGCCGGTACTATGAACTGGTACTGTCTCGATTATTGGTCCGCTAAACTGGATATGGACGTGGCGGCACTCAAGGAGGAGGTGGATCACCTCATCGCTGTACACCCCAATGTGGTGGCTTTTCTTGATGTGGTGCGCGACAGTGGTCGTCGTGTGGTGCTGGTGACTAATGCACACATGAAGAGCCTTACGCTAAAAATGGAACGTACCCGTCTGGCCGGGCATCTGGATGCCATTATTTGTGCCCACGATATCGGCGTGCCGAAGGAAGACCCGGGTTTTTGGAATAAGCTACAAACTGTGGAGTTGTTTGTGCGGGAAACGACCCTGCTGGTGGATGACAGCCTGCCGGTGCTGCGCTCGGCGCAGGAATACGGGATGGGTAGTCTGTTGTGCGTGCATCAGCCAGACAGCCAAGGGCCGGACAAGGATGTGGGCGAGTTTGCAGCCATTCGCGGTTTTGCCGATATTATGCCACCCGCCGATCAGTTGCCGCCCACGATGAGCGCTCCCTAAGTTTATTCGTATTCTTTTTCAAATTTTGCAAAACGGTTTTTCCAGTTTTTAAAACGGTTTTTGCAATATTGTGTAAGCTGGTCAAAATCTTGGAAATACAGGTCGAAGCCTTCTTCGGCCGGTGCATCAAATTCGCAGTAATCATTATCATGTTGGCGGCAAACGTGGGGGCGGTCGTCATAAATGCCACAGCGGCCATCTTTTTGCAGATGCAGGCAGGTGCTTTCCACAAGCAGATACCAGCCATCATCATCTTTGTAGATGCGAATATTTTCGTGGGAAATCTGCCATAACAGATGGTCAAAATCGTGCATGGAGCGCGGGGTCTCTAGCTGCTCGGTGATATAGGTGCAACATTTGGCACCGTCACAGAAACCACATTTATTTTCTGTGGTGATTTTGATGCCATTGAAAGTGGTTTTCTGGGACATGGAATTGCTCGCGCTGAATGTTTTGTTTTTGGGTTTTTTGCTTGCTGATGACACAGCAACAGACCGACGGCGCGCAGTTTATCAGTATTCTGCATTTGTGGGCAGATTAGCGACGAGGCCCATTGGGCGGGTATAATCTCGGCCTGATTAATTCAGGACGATGAACGAATATTTTTTGATGATGTGTTTGAGGATGTAGCAATGCCAATTTATGAATATGAATGCAGAGCCTGTGGCCATCGCCAGGAGGCTATTCAGAAAATGAGTGACGATTCCCTGGTGGACTGCCCTGCCTGCAACAAGCCCGAATTGAAAAAGCTGATTTCGGCTGCGGCGTTTCGCCTTAAGGGGGGCGGGTGGTATGAAACCGATTTTAAAGGTGGCAATAAAAAGAATGTCACCAAAAATGAACCTGCCACCAAATCCAGTGAAAGTACGACCAAAGCTAAACCTGCGGGTGGGTGTGGTTCCGGTGGTTGCGGTTGCCATTAATCGCGGGTTATTTTCAAGGTTAGCAAACAAATGAAGCGCTATCTTATCGCCGGTCTTTTGATATGGGTGCCCCTGGGGGTGACTGTGATGGTCATCAAGCTGCTGGTGGGCATCATGGATCAGACTTTGTTGTGGCTGCCCGAGTCCTATCGGCCGGAAACATTGCTGGGTTTTCATTTGCCGGGCCTGGGCGTGGTGCTGTCGGTCATTATCGTGCTGGGCACTGGAGTGATTGTAGCCAATTTGTTTGGCCGCAAACTGGTGGATGTTTGGGAAAATGTGCTTGCCCGCATTCCTCTGGTGCGTACGATTTATGCCAGCGTGAAACAGATTCTGGAAACCGTATTTTCCTCCGGGCAGTCTTTCCGCAAGGTGCTGTTGGTGGAGTATCCGCGCAAGGGTTTGTGGACTTTGGCCTTTCAGTCCAGCACCAGCCAGGGTGAAGCTCAGATTAAAACCGGGCAGGAGATAATCAATGTGTTTATTCCTACCACGCCAAATCCTACCTCTGGTTTTTTTATCATGGTGCCGCGCGGTGATGTGGTGGAGTTGGATATGAATGTGGATGATGGCCTGAAGATGATCATTTCTGCTGGGGTGATGGTGCCAGTGTGGAAACCAGCTTCCAAGGGTAATAAGGTCACAGCGGTTCCAGTTACGGCAGAAACAGATGCCTGATATCCGGCTCTGATTCCCGGATGCAAGCTTGGGTTGCAAGGAAGTGGCCCAATCCGTACCATGCCCGCCTTTCTCAAATTAAGTCACTACTGACAGGATAGAACCACCATGCGCAGCCATTATTGCGGCCAGATTAACGAATCTAATATCGATGAAACCGTCACGCTTTGCGGCTGGGTGCATCGCCGCCGAGACCATGGCGGAGTGATTTTCATTGATCTGCGTGACCGTGAGGGCATTAGCCAGGTCGTGTTTGATCCGGATACCGTGGAAGCTTTTGCCTTGGCCGAGGGCGTGCGTAATGAATTTGTGCTGAAAGTGGTGGGACGTGTGCGCAAACGCCCTGAGGGCACCGAAAACCCGGATATGCCCACCGGCATGGTGGAAGTGCTGGGTAAGGAGCTGGAGATTTTCAACCGTGCCGAAACGCCGCCATTTATGCTGGATGTCGAGGACGACGAGGTTTCCGAAGAGCACCGCTTGCGTTATCGCTATATTGATCTGCGTCGTCCGACTATGTTTCGGCGCCTCAAACTACGTTCTGAGATTGCTCGTACGCTGCGTAACTCTCTGGATGAAAAAGGTTTTCTCGATATAGAAACGCCCATGCTTACCGCCGCTACACCGGAAGGTGCGCGCGATTATCTGGTGCCTAGCCGTACCCATCCCGGCCAGTTTTTTGCTCTGCCGCAGTCGCCACAGTTGTTTAAACAATTGCTGATGATGTCTGGTATGGACCGTTATTATCAGGTCGTACGCTGCTTCCGTGACGAAGACCTGCGTGCTGACCGCCAGCCCGAATTTACCCAGCTCGATATCGAAGCCTCGTTCATGGACGAGGAAGAGCTCATGTCGCTGATGGAAGACATGATGCGTGAGATCTTTGCGCATGTGCTGGAAGCGCCGTTACCAAAGCCTTTCCCGCGTATGTCTTATGCTGAGGCCATGCAGCGTTTTGGTTCCGACAAGCCGGATTTGCGTATTCCGCTGGAGCTGGTAGACGTGGCTGATTTGATGCAAAACGTGGATTTCAAGGTGTTTGCAGGCCCGGCCAAAGACCCGGAAGGTCGTGTTTCTGCGCTGCGTCTGCCCAAGGGCAACGAGCTGAGCCGTAAGGAAATCGACGACTACACCAAGTACGTGGGTATCTATGGCGCCAAAGGTTTGGCTTACATCAAAGTCAATGAACTGGCCAAGGGGCGTGACGGTCTGCAATCGCCGATTTTGAAATTCCTGCCGGATGAAACTGTTGATGGCATCATGCAACGCACCGGTGCGGAGGATGGCGATCTGGTATTTTTCGGTGCCGACAAGGCGAATATTGTCAGTGAGGCATTAGGTGCCTTGCGTGTCAAACTGGGGCATGATCGCGGTCTGGTGGAACACGGCTGGAAGCCACTGTGGGTGGTGGATTTCCCCATGTTTGAACACGATGGTAAACGCTGGACGGCGTTGCACCATCCCTTCACCGCACCGAAAGAGAGTGATCTCGACAAGCTGGAGTCTGATCCTGGCAACTGCCTGTCTCGTGCTTACGATATGGTGCTTAATGGTACTGAAGTGGGGGGAGGCTCGCAGCGTATCTATCGCGCGGACGTGCAGGCGGCGGTGTTCCGTCAGCTGGGCATCTCTGACGAAGAGGCGGAGGAGAAGTTTGGTTTTCTGTTGAATGCGCTCAAGTACGGTTGCCCGCCCCATGGTGGTATTGCCTTCGGTCTTGACCGTTTAGTGATGTTAATGACCGGTGCGGCCAGTATCCGCGAAGTCATGGCTTTCCCCAAAACCCAGACAGCTGCTTGTTTGCTCACTAATGCACCTTCCAATGTGAGTGATACGCAATTGCGCGAATTAGGTATTAAATTGCGTAAACCCAGTAACAGCGGGGTTGACGAGTCGGTCAGGCCAGTCTGAATACGGTTTGTGTGTTTGAGATAAATGGTTTACGTGCTGATTTCGGACTAATATGGGACATGTCCCAAGCCGATATCACAAAAGAAACAATTGCTTACCTCAAGTTTTGGTTGGGTGTTATGGTTGTTTCTGACATTAGCTTGGTAGGCTGGGTTCTCTCTAATGCGGGTGTCAAGGATGACTTTAAGATATATGGTGCTATTATTGGTATAGGCGTGATTACCGTATCGGCGTATTTTGTCCACAAACGCATCGAATACATGATTTCAACCCTGAAAGAGCTATCGTGATGGAATTATTGTCTATCCTGGTTTTGCTGGTTGTAGTTAGCGTTTTTGCATTTATTGCATATGACGCTACTCATCAGAAATAACCCTACCAAAACCCTTCAAACTACTTCGTTTCGTGTTCCCGTCGGGAACTGAAAGCCAATATACGTGTAATTTCCCCCTTCTTGAGTTGTACTTCAAATACAAAGTGATACCATCGTCCCTCCGACGTAACCGAGAAATTGACAGATGTCTGCGAATCCAACATTGCTGCAAGTAGAAATGCAAAACTTCACCGCCATGAGTGAAAATGAGATTCAGGAACGCATCATCACTGCCAAGGCAGCGTTGGCTGATCGGCTGATCATTCTTGGACACCATTATCAGCGTGAAGAAACCTTTCGGCATGCCGATGTCAGTGGTGATTCGCTGAAGTTGTCACGAAGTGCCGCAAACTCCAAAGCCGAATACATCGTATTCTGCGGTGTGCATTTTATGGCAGAGGTGGCGGATATTGTCTCCCGTCCCGAACAGATCGCTATTCTGCCTGATCTGGCTGCCGGTTGTTCCATGGCTGATATGGCCAACCTTGCCAATGTGGAACGCGCCTGGCGCGAATTATCCGCAGTGTTAGAGCCGGACGAACAGATTACCCCCATGACCTATATTAACTCGGCAGCGGACTTAAAGGCCTTTTGCGGTCGTCATGGTGGTATCGTCTGTACCTCCACCAATGCGCCTCATGTGCTGGAGTGGGCCTTCGAACAGCGCGAGAAAGTATTATTTTTCCCCGACCAACACTTAGGCCGCAACACGGGCTTCAGCATGGGTATCCCGTTGGATCAAATGGTGATATGGGATTACAATTTGCCGTTAGGTGGATTGACTTCCGAGCAAATCAAAAAAGCCAAAATCATTTTGTGGAAAGGTTATTGTTCGGTGCATCAGTTGTTCAAACCCGAGTACATCGATGGCTTCAAAGAAAAATACCCGGAAACAAAGGTGATTTCCCATCCCGAGTCTTCCTTCGAAGTGTGTCAAAAATCGGATTATGTGGGTTCCACCGAATACATCATCAATACGATCCGTGACGCTGAGCCTGGCACCCGTTGGTTGGTGGGCACTGAATTGAATCTGGTCAACCGCTTGCACGAACAATTCAAACATGAAGGCAAAAATGTACATTTCATGTCCGGCACTGTGAGTATGTGCTCTACCATGTACCGTATCGGGCCATCGAGCTTGTTATGGGTTCTGGAGAATTTACTGGAAGGCAGAGTCGTGAATCAGATCACTGTGCCACAGGCTGAGGCTGAACATGCCTTGTTGGCCCTGAATCGCATGCTTGATGTATCGCCATAATCATCCCGGTTTTTTTATCGGCTATCAACCCAGGCGGGCTTTACCATTCCGGTATAAACGGACTTCTCATTCTCGGACAGGCCCTAGGGGGCGTTAACAAGTTATGTTCGGTACCGTGAGTATGTGTTCCACCATGTGCTGCTGCATAGAGCCCGCCAAGATTGAATTTACATCATTAGATCGTGGCAAGTTTCTGATTTAATCGCCCATCACATTTTTGGCAAAAATAATGTGTTTTGCCTGTGGTTATTTTGTTGTGCCTGACTGTCGTCAACTGATGTGTCATGCAGTCACAAGTGTAAGTAAAGCGGCGTTGTCGTTTAAGCGGTATTCCTGAGAGATCATAATTCCCTGTTACCTTAGGTTCTGCCCCCAGCGTGTGCATAATAGCTTTCCATTCTTTTCCATGAGGCCGAATATTTTTAATACCAAATAAAATATCCGAGATATAGTGCGCAACTTCATGAGGCACGGTAGTCGCTAAGCTGTCAGTAAAATATTTCGCAAAAATGAATGGATTAAAACGGAGATATCGTTGGTTATTTTTTAACACATACATGCCTGAACTTCTGCCACGCAAATCGAAATGGATATTGATGGGTTTAAATGTCCGTCCGAAGTGGTGTTGGCATTGTTGTAACAGGTTAGCGGTGTGTTCAATAACCTGTTGTTGTTGTTTTGTTGTTATTGGATCAATGGCCAGCATTTGATTCATTGCAACAATAACTCATTATCATCTGTGTGCTCAAAGACCTTGCCGTAAATATCCACGATGGTGGTTTCTGAATAAGACAGCTTGCCATTACCCACGGTAATGTGATGCCGGAATGCTGTAGTGCGCGCATTGTCCTGCATAAAGGGTGACTGAATAATATTCCACTGAGCATCATCCACATTGGCGGAAACTTCCAGTGTTACGCTGCCATCCTTATTTTTTGACCCTGTATGTTTTCCGCCTGCCAGCACACAAACTGCACGGGGAATAGTCAAAGAATGCATAATGGTTTCGCTGCGTGAATCCCACATCCAGTAACCGGTTTCATCATGAAACACTTTGTCGGTGGATTTACGTCGTACCACCTGTCGATAGTGTAATGCCGTTAAAATTTGTGACTCTGCATTAGTAACATCAGCAATAGGTTCAAAAGTCATGGTTTCATAATAGGGATTGTTTTCGATGCCATCTGGTTCTGGTGCAATATCAATCCCCTTGTCACCTTTCCAGGTGCCGATCAGCCCCGTTAATGGGCCGTAATCAATATTGGTCTCATTGCTCATGGATTTTCCCCAAGTCAGGTGATGTTTTAATGGTTATGCAAAAGAAAAAGGCCTTTGGAGCCTCCAGTTGTCCGATTATGCACATTTTTTACCTGAAATTTCAAAACTCTGGCAAACGAATGAATATTCGTTCATTTTACTGGCTGATATACTCGTAGCATTTGAGATTTAGGTGTTCAGGGGATGTGTCATATTCATTTCATGGCACTACCAAAAGTAGATGCCCTGAGGCGACAATAGGCGCTTTAGACGACACAGGAGCCGTTGTCGAGTAATAGCCCGACTATTGCGAGGAATTTAACGCAACCATGGAATCAATAGGGCGTGCAATTAGACCTAAATCTCAAGTGCTACGGTATAAGCCCCACTTTGAGGTCGCTGGCCTGATAAATGATTTTGTTATCGTGTATCACCATCCCATCGGCAATTCCCATGGACATTGGTTTTGTGAATACGCGTTTAATGTGTAACTGATACTGGATCGAGCCTGCATCCGGATATATTTGCCCACTGAATTTCACTTTGCCGACACCGAGTGCCCGACCTTTGCCTGTCAATCCGGACCAGCCGAGAAAAACACCGAGTAGTTGCCAGAGCGCATCAAGCCCCAGACATCCGGGCATTACAGGATCTCCCCGGAAATGACAGCCAAAAAACCAGTGATCCGGGTGAATTTTCAACTCTGCATCAAGCTGACCTTTGTCAAAATGCCCCCCTGTATTTGCAATATGACTAATCTGATCGATCATCAACATCAAGGAGCTTGGCAGTTGAGCATTGCCCGGACCAAAGAAGTCTCCATTCGACATTGCCAGAATGTCTGTGTTTGAGAACGGCATCCAAATCTCCAAATAGTAAGACAAGGTGCAGTTTTACTGAGTTTTGGGTTTATCGATTGTAAAAATCGGACTTGAGGTGATCAAAAAATAACCTCGGACTCGATAGTAAATACGTTTGATAATTTTTTATCAGGTGGGATTGATCAAAAAAACCAAGGTCCAGTGCTGTATTCAGAGAATCATCAGGCGTCATATACAGTTTTTTACAGGCATGCTGAATGCGAATTATTTGGGCAAATGTTTTAGTGCTTAACCCTGTGTGGAGTCGAAACAGGCGATTCAGATGGCGACTGCTCCAGCCTACCATAGCGGCCAATTGAGCAACTTTTATATTACCAAAGGATTGATATATCAGAGACAATGCCTGATCAAATTTTGTGGCGGACCGGGGTTTAAATTGTTGTAATAACCACTGCTCACAAACACGGGTACGTTCATCCTAGAATCCGCAGTTGAACGGCCTGTAGAGTGCGTTGGGTTTTGTGACTGGCGAGGCGCGATGAGAAGTAATAGCTTGCTATTGCGACGATTCGCAACGCGGCCAGACGCAAAAGGCAACGTGCTATACAGGTCGTAGCGACTCACCCAGCAGGTGAACTCTCCAAAACGATAAAACAGGATGTTGATCAAAATGTTAATACATCCTCTAAGCGGTCAACTGCGGAATCTAGGTTCATGAAAGCTTTGGTGTTGGTAGATATTGTTATGGAGCTCACCGAATTTTTGGCAGGGAAAATATTGGCTATCAACAAACTGGTTTGTAATTTCTGAAAAATTCAGATCAAAAAAATATCGTAAAGCGCCGGGGTAAAATCGAATTCCAAAATAATCTCCCGGTTGTAGTATTTGAATATCACATGCCCGGGATTGGGCTCCGCCTATTTTCGAGCCATGGAGTGAGATAAAAATTGCCTGAGACCCATCTGGAATTACGGGGTAAGGCGTTGGTTTTGCCGTACTAACCTGCAAATAAGAATGGACAATGCCTTGTAGTGTTTTACGTGCAGGTGAACACTTTAGAGAGATTCCAAAATGCTTTAGTCCTGCTTTCGTCAATGTTGGTTGAAATGCGTTGTATAATTCACTCATCGATATTGCTTCAGGGTATGGCTGTTTTTCATATATTACGGAGTATCAGGAGTGCTATACCCGTAGCGATTGAGATTTAGGTCTAATTGCATGCCTTGTTGCCTCAGGGCGCCTACTTTTGGTGGTGCCATGAAGCAAATGTGACGCACACTTAAACCTAAGTCCCAAACGCCACGGGTATATACAGTCGTCCACTTTCTTCTCATTATCCTTCACAAATCAGCTGAAGAATTACTGCCCTGCGTTTTTCCTGATGGCACTGATTTTTGGGTCATCCCGATTAAGCCGGATTTTTTTGGCAGCTCCGCTGTTGCCTGCGAGGTAGGGTTCGGCGGCTGCGGCCATGATGGGGATGGTCGTACGTAGGTCATTTGAGTCACTCGTGATGTTCATCAGGGTTTTCCAGAGGATTTTTCCTGCCGGCTTGATTTTATAAGCTTCCAGTGCGGCGCTGCTGGTGTACAAAGTGTAGCTGCGGCTTTCTACGGCGGTACCAACGTAAAGCGTTCGCAGGGGCATGTGTACGGCGCTGCGCGTGGTGGTGGTTGCGCCAGAATCATCTGTCCGGGTTTCGGTGATGTTGATGGTGTTGCCACCGATGGTTTCATAAATGGGATAGGCGAAGGTATTTACTCCCGTACGACCTTCAGAAACGGTGTAACGAAAGAAAACTTCCATGTCGGCATCCTTGTGGGAATCAACACGTCGATAACCTTTTTCTGTCAATATCGGGATAAAGTAGGCGCTGAATTCACGGAAAAAGAGGTCGTCTTCCTGCCCCTCTGTGTTGCCGTTGAGCAGCACGTAGCGCTTATTGCTTGTGTTGGCCGTGGGGTCGGCGATGGCGCTGACCTGTACTACAAACGGAGAAGCACAGCCTGCCAGTAGAGCAAGCGCCAGCAAGATGCTTGGTGCGATGAATAAACGTTTTGTCTGCATGATCGCCTCGTTGTTGGAGTAATGCATGATTGCATAAGTTTGTATTGGTTCGAGTATAGGGGCAACCTCGAGTTCAGCCTAACTCTTGTATATTAGTGTTTATTAATATTTGATGGGCTGATATGCTGTTGATTCGTGTATTTTTGGCTGGGCCGGTTCATTAATTTGCAGGGAGTGTTGGTTATGGTGAAGCATTGCGCGATGTTGTCTCGAGGTGGGTGGCGCTGGATGATGGTTGTTCTACCGATGTGGATATTGACACCGACACTGGGTTTTTCCGCCGAGTCATTGACTGTGGCGACTGTTGAGCAACGGTTGAAGCCGGAAATTTTTATCGCTGATGCGCTGATCGAAGCCGTACATCAAGCGACTCTGGCTGCCGAGACCACAGGGCGCATCAAACAGATTTTTTTTGATGTGGACGATGTGGTAGCGCAAGGGGATGTTTTGCTACGTTTCACCGATAAGGAGCAGCAGGCCGGGTTGGCCCGCGCTGAGGCAGGACAAAAAGAGGCGGTTGCACGTCTGACCCAGGCGCAGGCTGAGCACAGTCGTATAAAGTCTGTGTTTGCCCGCCAGCTGGTAGCCAGGTCGGCACTGGATAAAAGCAGTGCTGATCTCAAAGCTGCAGAACAACGGGTGAAAGCCGCAGAGGCCGATCTTAAAAAGGCACAGCAGCAACAGGAATACACCGTGGTGCGTGCGCCTTATGCAGGCATTGTGGTGAAACGTCATGTCAATGTGGGTGAGCGGGTGCGTCCGGGCACGCCATTGATGACGGGATTTTCACTGGCAAAATTACGTGCGACAACGAGTGTGCCACAGTCGATGGTTGCTGCAGTGCGACAGCATGGTGAAGTCCGTATCAGTATTGACCGTGCCGATGCTGTTACCAGTAAAGAAATTACGGTTTATCCCTACGCCGATGCAGCCAGTCATAATTTTACCGTGCGTGCAGAATTATCCTCGGTGCCTGCCGGGTTTTATCCCGGTATGTTCGCTAAGGCGTATTTTGTCATTGGTGAAAAACCACGCTTGCTGTTGCCCGTCCGCGCGGTGGTGCATCGCAGTGAAGTAACAGCGGTGTACGTGGTGGATGCGCAAGGGCAGGTGGGGTTTCGTGCGGTGCGCATTGGTCAATCGTTTGCGGATGAAGTGGCGGGTGAAGCTGTCGAGGTGCTGGCGGGGCTGGACGTTGGGGAACAGGTGGCGCTGGACCCGGTGAAGGCAGGTGCGCGATTAAAAAAACAGCGAGTCAACTAACGCTCTTTCGATGGGGTTGCATAAATAAGTGGATACAAAACTGGGTTTATCCGGGCGTATAGCCAAAACTTTTTTGACCTCAGAAATTACTCCCTTGCTGGCATTGGTGGGTTTGTTGTTGGGGGCTTTTGCGGTACTGGTCACACCTCGTGAAGAAGAGCCACAAATCAATGTGACCTTTGCCAATATTTTTATCGCCTTTCCTGGTGCCAGTGCGGAGGAAGTTGAACAATTGGTGAGTACTCCTGCTGAGCAGGTTCTTTCGGAAATTTCCGGCATCAAACACGTTTATTCTGTTTCTCGTCTGGGCCAGTCGGTACTCACTGTGCAGTTTGAAGTGGGTGAAGATCGTACCCAAGCCATCGTGCGTTTGTATAACGCGATTTATTCTAACCAGGATTGGTTACCCAGAAATCTTGGTGTCGGCCAGCCGATAATCAAACCCAAGGGCATTGATGATGTCCCCATTGTTACCTTGACGCTGTGGAGTGAAGAGGCGTCCACCGGTGCTTACGAGTTACAACAGGTGGCGCACGCCATTGAAGCGGAATTGAAGCGGGTTCCGGGTACTCGAGATATTTATACTGTGGGTGGTGCGGATCGGGTCGTGCGTGTATTACCCGATGTCGCGCGATTATCAGGTTATAGCGTCTCGCTGGATGATTTGCGACGTACTTTGCAAATGGCCAACCGTTCTCAACATGCCGGACAGTTGGTCAGCGAAAATACAGAAATTCAGGTTCATGCAGGACAGTTTCTGTCTAATGCACATGAGGTGGGAGCACTGGTGGTGGGGGTGCGTGATGGCCGGCCGATTCGTCTGTCTGATGTGGCTGAAGTGCGTTTGGGTGCCGACCAGCCGGAGCACTATGTTTGGTTGGGTGATGCGCAGGGCGACTATCCGGCAGTGACGGTGGCTATTGCCAAAAAGCCGGGTGTGAATGCAGTGGACGTGGCCAATAAAGTCATTCAGCGTTTTGAGCAATTAAAGGGCACGTTTGTGCCAGATGGTATTCATGCAGCGGTGACCCGTAATTATGGTGCCACCGCCAATGACAAGGCGCAAAAACTGATTGCTAAATTAGTGTTCGCCACCGGTTTTGTGGTGTTGCTGGTGTTGTTTACATTGGGGTTGCGCGAGGCCTTTATTGTCGGTGCGGCTGTGGTGATCACTCTGGCGATGACTCTGTTTGCCTCTTGGGCCTGGGGCTTTACCATTAACCGAGTGTCGCTGTTTGCGTTGATTTTTTCCATTGGCATTCTGGTGGATGATGCCATTGTCGTGGTGGAAAATATTCATCGTCATATGAAAATGAGCAATAAAAGCCTGCACGAAATTATTCCTTTGGCGGTGGATGAAGTCGGCGGCCCGACTATTCTGGCGACCTTTGCCGTGATTGCTGCATTGTTGCCCATGGCTTTTGTCACCGGGCTGATGGGGCCGTACATGAGTCCCATTCCGATTAATGCCAGCATGGGCATGTTGATCTCACTGGCCATAGCCTTTGTGGTGACACCGTGGATGACTTACAAACTGTTGCATCGTAAACGGCTGCGTAAGGTTGATAGTACTGAGATAACGGGCGAAGAAGATAACAATAAATTGTTTGCTTTTTTTCAGCATTTTATGGGGCCGATGTTGCGCGGTGATAACGGGCGTCTATATCGCTGGTTGTTGTTAGTGTTTATTGTGTTATTGATTGGTGTTTCAGTCGCACTGCCTGTCTTCAAACTGGTGGTGCTGAAGATGTTGCCATTTGATAATAAATCTGAATTTCAGGTAGTCGTGGACATGCCGGAAGGCAGCAGTGTCGAAGAAACGGCGCGGGTGTTACGTGAAATTGGCAATTATCTGGTGACGGTGCCGGAGGTGGAAAATTATCAGGCCTATGCAGGCACGGCTGCACCGATCAATTTTAATGGGTTGGTGCGTCAGTATTATTTGCGCCGTGGTGCCAATGTGGGTGACGTGCAAGTGAATCTGTCACCCAAACATGAACGTGAACGCCAGAGTCACGAAATCGCTGCAGCAGTGCGTGCGCCATTGGTAGAAATTGGCCAACGTCTTAACGCTAATGTGAAAGTAGTGGAAGTGCCGCCAGGCCCACCCGTGCAGGCACCGCTGGTCGCAGAAATTTACGGCATTGATTATGATGGCCAACGAGAAGCGGCTCAACAGGTACGTGCCGTTTTTGAGAATACAGCAGATGTGGTGGATGTAGATGACAGTGTGGAAACGCAAGCACCACGACTAATCATGAAAGTGGATCGTGCCAAAGCGGCGTTGTTGGGTGTATCACAACAAAATGTAGTGGCAGCCATTGCCATGGCGCTGGATGGCGAAGATGTCAGTTATTTGCACGGTGCGCAAGTAAAATATCCGGTGCCGGTGCGTATTGAATTCAGTGTGGCCGATAAAGGGACAATTGCTTCATTGATGTCGCTGAAGTTGCGTGCAGACCTGCGAGAAAACATCAGTGGAAAGCCGGATGCCCTGGTATCTTTGTCTGATGTGGTGACGATACAGCACAGTACTCGTGAACAGGCAATTTACCATAAAGATCTGTTGCCCGTAGTGTTTGTTACTGGTGATCTGGCAGGTAAACTGGACAGTCCGTTATACGGCATGTTTGACATTGCGGGGGAACTGGATGAACAAGTGCAGACCTCTACCGGAGTGTTGACACAATATTTTTTCGCGCAGCCTGAAAACCCTTATGAATACAGCCTCAAATGGGATGGTGAATGGCAGATCACGTTTGAAACCTTTCGTGATATGGGTATTGCCTACGGCGTGGGCATCATATTGATTTATTTGCTGGTAGTCGCACAGTTTCGTTCTTATCTCGTACCGTTGATTATCATGGCACCGATTCCGCTAACTATTATTGGTGTTATGCCAGGGCATGCACTGCTCGGTGCGCAGTACACCGCAACCTCGATGATCGGCATGATCGCACTGATGGGTATTATTGTGCGTAACTCGATTTTACTGGTGGACTTTATTCAGCAACAGGTAGCAGAAGGCATGGCGCTGGAAGAAGCCGTATTGCGCGCTGGCGCGGTGCGTGCCAAACCCATCGTGCTCACTGGTCTGGCCGCCATGCTGGGGGCATTGTTTATTCTTGATGATCCTATTTTCAGTGGTCTGGCTATTTCGTTGATTTTTGGCATTTTGGTTTCAACTCTGCTGACGTTGGTGGTCATTCCGGTAATGTATTATGCATTTCGGTATAAGCATCATCAGTAATGGGTAGATAAAACCACCCACACAGAGATATCGCCCCGGTTGATAAATCGTGTGAATATTTGTATTACTTTGTTTAATTGCTACTATACCCATAGCGTTTGAGACTTAGGTATTCATTGCACCGCCCTCTTCATTCCATGGCGGCGTTAAAATTCCTCGCGATAGTCCAGCTATTACTCGTCATTTTGTCTTGCCATGAAATGAATATGACGCACACTGAACACCTAAATCCCAAACGCTATGGGTATATTTTATGAATCGTTCAATGGTACAGGGATAATATTTCGATCATGGCCGACCGCAGACTGCAAGTATTTTACAGTGTGGCACGCTTGTTGAGTTTCACTAAAGCTGCCGAATCCCTTCATATGACGCAACCAGCGGTGACCTTTCAGGTGCGCCAGTTGGAAGAGCATTTTAATACCCGATTGTTTGATCGTACCCACAATAAAATCAACCTCACCGCAGCGGGTGAACGGGTATATCATCATGCTGAAAAAATCTTTGAGGTTTATGCCGAACTGGAAAACAGTGTGCGTGAACTCACGGGTGAAATCAGTGGTGTACTGATTCTCGGTGCCAGTACTACCATTGCAGAATACATGTTGCCAGCGCTACTGGGTGACTTCAAGGAAAAATATCCCGACGTCAACATTCGCCTCAAGGTATCCAATACCGACGGTATTGTTTCCATGGTGGAAAATAATGTCATTGATCTGGGAGTGGTGGAAGCCCCGGTGAATAATAAAAATTTAGCCGTGGAACCTTGTCGTACAGACCGTCTGGTTGCCATTACACCGCCGGGGCACAAGTTGAGCAAACTGGGCACCAAGATTCCAGTGCAAGCTATTCTGGATTGCCCCTTTATCTGTCGTGAAGAAGGCTCAGGGACTCGAGAAGTCATTATGGATTATCTCAGAGAGTCTGGTGTGGACCCGATTCAGCTCAATATCATTATGGAGTTGGGTAGCCTGGAAGCCCTCAAGGGCGCTGTCGAAGCCGGTATTGGTGTCAGCATTGTTTCACGGGCCACCTTGTTGAAAGAAATCAAACTGGGTTCAGTTGAAGTACTGGAATTGGATCCACCATTGGAACGTCCCTTTTCATTTGTGCATCAAAAACATAAATTCCGTCAATGTGCGATGGATGAATTGCTGGAGTTTGCGCGTAATTATTGTGAGACTCACAAAGCCGATAATGCCTGATTTGTCGCCTCGGTTTTTATGACGTGAAAAATAAAAAGTCGAGAATATGAGCCCGGCTGAAAAAAAACTGCTGTCGGTATTTAAAAAACTGGCAACGGCTGAGCAGGAAAATCTACAGGCCTATGGCGAATTTCTGCTTACCCGACACCATGTAACATCACCGCAACCTATCCCCGAGCCACAACCTATTCCGCGTGGCGAAAACGAAAGTGTTGTTGCCGCCATCAAGCGCCTGTCCGCAAGCTACCCCATGTTAGACAAGCCGCAATTGCTTAATGACTCATCAGTGTTGATGACGCAGCATGTTATGCAGGGGCGGGCAGTGGGCGAAGTCATCGACGAACTAGAAACGCTGTTTGCCCGTTTTTACCAGGAACTGCTCGATGAGCAGGCGGCATTAATTAACGCTGCCACACAGAAAAGCCCATGAATATATTTCGCGAATGGTTCCAGCGAAATTTTTCTGATCCTCAAGCGATTATTCTGGCGTTGTTGTTGGCCGGCGGGTTTTTTGTGGTCATTTACTGGGGCAGCATGCTGGCTCCGTTATTGGCCAGTGTGGTGATCGCTTATTTGCTGGAGGCTTTGGTGGCAATGCTGGAGCGTAAAAGGCTGCAGCGTATATTTTCGGTACTGATTGTTTTTTGTGTTTTTATTGTCGTTTTGCTGTTTTTAATGCTTTGGCTGATTCCGGTATTGTCTACTCAGGTTGCACAATTAGTGCAGGAATTGCCGCGACAAATTGATTCTGGGCAACAAATGCTGATGCGTTTGCCTGAACGCTATCCACAAATTGTATCGGAGCAACAGGTTAGCGAAATCATGAACACTCTTCGTGGAGAATTGGCAAGTTTGGGTCAAAACGTGCTGTCAATTTCCCTGTCGTCCATTCCAGGACTTATCGCCTTGGTGATTTATTTGATTCTGGTGCCGTTGCTGGTATTTTTCTTTTTGAAAGACAAACGATTGATTCTTGGTTGGGTTGCGACCTATTTGCCAAAGCAGCGCGAACTGGCCACCACGGTGTGGGCAGAAATGGATCAACAGATTGGCAACTATGTGCGCGGTAAATTTTCTGAAATTCTCATTGTCGGTGGTGCCTCGTATATTGTGTTTATTTTGATGGACCTGAATTACGCAGCATTGCTGGGCGCGCTGGTAGGGTTGTCGGTTATCATTCCTTATATCGGTGCCGCAGTGGTGACCATCCCGGTGGGGATGATTGCCTTTTTTCAGTGGGGCTGGGGGTCAGAGTTTGCTTACTTAATGTTAGCTTACGGCATCATTCAGGCGCTGGATGGTAACGTAGTGGTGCCTTTGTTATTTTCCGAAGCGGTTAATTTACATCCTGTTGCGATTATTGTTGCCGTACTGGTATTTGGCGGCTTGTGGGGTTTTTGGGGGGTGTTTTTTGCAATTCCGTTGGCGACCCTGGTGAAAGCTGTGCTTAATGCTTGGCCCGTGGGAATTTTGAACAATGAGGATGACTCTGGCATCCGCAGTTGATCATTCCATTTCGACGTTAACCTTGAGGCAGGAACTCAGTTGAGCATGGGCTGTAAATGTGGCCACACTGTATCCAGTAATTGGCTTTGCGCGGCAGCAGCAGGATGCAAGCCGTCGCTTTGCATTAATGTGGCTTGCGTGGCGATGCCTGCCAGAAAAAAAGGCACCAGACCGGTTTTATATTGTTGGGCAAGTTCGACAAAAATCTGGGCAAAATCCTCTGTGTAACGTGGTCCGTAGTTAGGTGGCAGGCGCATACCCAACAATAAAACGCGTGCGTTGTTCTGTTGTGCTGCGGTGATCATACGCCGCAGGTTTTCTCGCATCAGTGGTAATGGCAGCCCGCGCAGTCCATCGTTGGCGCCAAGCTCGATGATGACTATTTTTGGTTGATGCCTGCGCAGAGCTTCGGGTAATCGGTTGAGTCCGCCACTGCTGGTTTCACCACTAATGCTGGCGTTAATGACCCGGTGTGGTAAATACCCGTTTGTCAGGCGTTTTTCCAGTAATGCCACCCAACCTTCTGACAGGCGCATTTTGTACCCGGCGCTTAAACTGTCTCCCATGACGAGAATGACCGGTGCATTTTTATCTACGGCATTTGCGATGCGACAAGGTACACTGAGGCTGACGCTGAAAATCAGTAAACAATATAAAATGAAATGCGAGTAATAACGAACCATGAGTGAGAGTGTGAATCAGCCTATTCTGCTTGTCGAGGGCCTGGGGAAAAACGTCGCTAATCATGCAAGCCGTAAGCATGTATTGGCGGATGATGAACTGGCCATTTTGCATAATATCGATTTGTGTATTCAGTATGGTGACTCGGTGGCGATAGTGGGGCCTTCCGGTTCCGGTAAATCAACATTACTGGGTTTGATGGCTGGGTTGGATGTGCCGACCCGTGGCACGGTATACCTTGATGGTAAAAATATTTTGCAATTGAGTGAAGACGAACGTGCTGCGTTGCGTGGTGAGAAAATCGGTTTTGTTTTTCAGTCATTCCAGTTGCTGCCATCATTTACCGCGCTGGAAAATGTCGTGTTGCCTTTAGAATTACAGGAAAACAGTGGGACCTATGCCGATGCACAACAACAGGCGAGGCAGCTATTGGCACGAGTGGGACTGAGTGAACGTGAGCATCATTATCCCAGTCAGTTATCCGGTGGTGAACAGCAACGTGTTGCTATAGCGCGTGCCTTTGTCAGTAAGCCGTCGTTGTTGTTTGCCGATGAGCCTACCGGTAACCTGGATACACATACTGGACAGCAGGTGATTGATTTCATGTTTGAGCTGAATCGTGAACAAGGCACCACATTGGTGCTGGTGACACACGATCATGTTCTAGCGAATCGTTGTGCGCGTGTTCTGGAATTGCAGAACGGGCGATTTTGCAGTGCAAGCGAAGTGGGGCAGAGATAGTTGGCTTTTTCTCAGGGTTTATTGTCACAGAGTATCTGGCGTTTATCGCTGCGCATGCTGGGCCGGGACTGGCGGGCCGGAGAATTACGTGTTTTGCTCATCGCCATCATTATTGCGGTTGCCTGTGTTACTTCGGTTGGTTTTTTTACTGATCGCATTCAGCAAGCGCTCAATCATCAAAGTGGTGAGTTGCTGGGAGCAGATTTGCGGGTGGCGGCAGATCACCCTTTGCCTGCACGGGTAACTGTCAGTGCGGCAAGCTACGGTTTGCGTTCCACGGAGACACGTTCTTTCCGCAGTATGGTGCAGGCGGTTGGTGAAAATGAGGTGAATGATTCCGCAGGAGATAGCGAAGTTATCCTGGGGCAATCACGACTTGCTGAAATCAAAGCTGTGGGCCCGGACTATCCGTTACGCGGCGCTCTAAAAATTGCACCGGCACGGTTTGCGAAAGACAGTGTGGTGCATGATCTGCCACCGTCTGGTGAGGTGTGGGCAGGACCACAGTTGCTACAGCAACTTGGTGTCAAAGTGGGTGATCAACTACAGTTGGGCTATTCACAGTTACGTATTGCTGCGGTACTGACTTATGAGCCAGATCGTAGTGGCAGCATGTTCAGCATTGCACCACGTTTGTTAATAAACCTCAGTGATCTGCCTGCGACGGGGCTGATCCAGGAAGGCAGTCACGTTCATTATCGATTTTTACTGTCGGGTGAGCCGAAAGCGATTGCAGATTACCGGCAGGCATTAATGCCCCATTTACAGCGTGGGGAAAATATCGAAGGTACACAAGACGCGCGTCCTGAAGTACGTTCTGCCATGCAGCGTGCGCAACAGTTTTTGGGCTTGGCGGCAGTGGTTGCTGTAATGCTGGCTTGTGTAGCCATTGCCATGGCAGCGCGGCGTTATGCCCAGCGGCATCTGGATACCTGCGCCATGCTGCGGTGTTTTGGTGCCAGTCAGCACCGTATTAATCATATTTTTTTGTTGCAACTTATTGTGTTGAGTTTTTTAGCAGGGCCATTGGGTATCCTGAGCGGGTTTTTGGCACAGGAAGGCTTGGTGGTTTTATTGGGGCAATTGATTATTACTGAGTTGCCAGCACCGTCATGGACGCCTGTATGGATTGGTTTGCTGGTGGCGTTGGGCGGAGTGTTGGGGTTTGCTT
>Ga0316202_10000454_pt1 | contig 45699 bp, 41 predicted proteins | sample 3monrhotite_MG_FD_204934 | JGI IMG/M metagenome (GOLD analysis project Ga0316202, IMG submission 204934) | Microbial mat bacterial communities from mineral coupon in-situ incubated in ocean water Damariscotta River, Maine, United States -... | ecosystem: Environmental > Aquatic > Marine >...
TCGTCGCCGCGACGCGCAGTACTTCGCGACGACGGGCTGGCCGGGGTATCCCGTGGTCAACCCCACGATGCTGGGCTCGCGCTCGGCTGGCGTCCTCGCGGCGGCGTGGGCGATCACACGGCGGTTGGGAGACGAGGGATACGCCGAGCTCGTCGCGCGCACATTCGAGGCGACCGCGGCTCTGCGTGACGCGATCGAGAGCATCGACGGCCTCACGATCCTCGGCGAACCGGCGGGGCCGCTCTTCGCGGTCGTCGCCGACGCGGGCCGACCGGCGGAGGAGCGTGTCGACCCGCACCGCTGGGCGGACGCGGTGCGCCGCCACGGGTGGCTGCTGCAGCAGCAGCCGGGGTTCACGCAGTCCGACGGCACGCTGCTGCCGCGCAGCACCCACGTCACGGTGACGCCCGTCACCGCCGGGGTGCTCGAGCCGCTCGTGGCCGCTCTGCGCGACGCGGCCGACGAGGTTCGCGGCCTGCTCCCGGCCGACGCCGCGCCCGTGCTCGAGGCGCTCCCCGCCGAGCTGCTCGCGAGTCTCGCGAGTGCCGGCTCGGCCGACGCCGACCTCGACCCCGCCGTGCTCTCCAGCGTCCTCGCGCAGGCGGGCATCGGGCCCGACGGCTCGCTGCCCGAGGAGGCGGCCGGGCTCACGGCGCTCATCGAGGCGTTGCCGCCCGCACTCGTCGAGCAGGCACTCATCGGGCTGCTCGGCTCGCTCGTCGACCCGCGGTCGTGATCTGAGCGCTACAGCTCCACCGCGCCGATGCGCTCGAGGGCGTCGATCACGAGGTCCCAGAAGCGGTCGGCGTCGAGGTCCATCGCGACCTGGGTGGGGCAGCTCTCGGGCGCGGGAGCCCGCAGGTCGGCGACCGTCATGCCGAGAGTGAGCGTGCCCGTGAGCTCGACGTCGAGCGGGGCCCGCACCGTGCGCATGATGCTCGGGTCGATGACGTAGGCCACGGCGCAGGGGTCGTGCACGGGAGGGTGGTCGAAGCCCTGGGCGTCCTGGTAGGAGTGCGCGAAGAAGTCCAGCAGCTCGCCCGTGAAGCGGGCCGGTCCGGTACCGATCGCGGCGATGCGCGCGGCGACCTCATCGGTCGCGAGCGCCTGGTGGGTGACATCGAGCCCGACCATCGTGAGCGGCCAGCCCGCCGTGAACACGATGTGCGCGGCCTCCGGGTCGATGACGATGTTGAACTCGCTCGTCGCGCTCCAGTTGCCCACGTGCACGCCTCCACCCATGAGCACGACCTGCTTGACCCGCTCGACGATGCGCGGCTCGCGGCGCACGGCGAGAGCGATGTTGGTGAGGGCGCCGGTCGGCACGAGCGTGACGGTGCCCGGCTCGTGCGCCATGACCGTGTCGATGATGAGGTCGACCGCGTGGCGGCCGTCGAGCTCGATCGCGGGCTCGGGCAGCACGGGCCCGTCGAGCCCCGACTCTCCGTGGATGTCGGGCGCCGTCTCGACCTCGCGCACGAGCGGGCGCTCCGACCCGCGGGCGAACGGCACCGAGTCGAGCCCGATGACTCGGGCGACGGCGAGCGCGTTGCGCGTGACCTTCTCGATCGTCTGATTGCCCATGACGGTCGTGACGGCGAGCAGGTCGATCTCGGGCGAGCCGTGGGCGAGCATGAGGGCGACCGCGTCGTCGTGGCCGGGGTCGCAGTCCAGGATGATCTTCTCGGGCATGGGCCCAGCCTAGCGTCTATATGCATATATGAAATCGCCTTGCACCTGTGTAGAGTGCGCTCATGAGCACCGATAGCAGCACACCCAGCAGCACAGCTAGCGGCACGGCCAGCAGCGCGGCCGGCCATGACGGCAGCGCCCACGGCGGCTCGCCCGCTGCGGACCCTGCGGCGCTCGCCGCCCGCGGTGCCGCACGCATCGACTGGATCCGCTCGCGCATGCCCCTGCTCGCCGAGGCACGTGAAGCCCTCGCGGCGAGTCGGCCCTTCGACGGCCACCTCATCGGCATGAGCCTGCACCTCGAGCCCAAGACCGCCGTGCTGCTCGAGACCCTCCAGGCCGGCGGCGCCGAGATCGTCGCGACCGGCAACCACGGCTCGACGCAGGACGACGTGGTCGCCTACCTGCGCACCCTCGGCATGACCGTGCACGGTCGGCGTGCCGACACCCTCGACGACCACCACGCGAACGTCGCCGCCGTCGATGCGGCGCGGCCGAGCATCCTGCTCGACAACGGAGCAGATCTCGCCGCTCTCGCCGCCTCGCGCGTCGACCCGGCGGCCGTCGACGTGGGCGACCCGACGGGCGGCACCGGCATCATCGGCGGCACGGAGGAGACCACGAGCGGCGGGCTGCGGCTGCGCGCCGAGCTCGCGCAGAGCATCCCGTTCCCCGTTCTCGTGATCAACGACTCGCGCCTCAAGGCGATCGGCGAGAACAAGCACTCCGTCGGCCAGTCCGTCGTGGAGAGCCTCATGCGCATCACCAATCTGCGCCTCGCGGGCCGGCGGTTCCTCGTCGCCGGCTACGGCTGGTGCGGGCGCGGCATCGCGCAGTACCTGCGGGCCATGGGCGGCAAGGTCGCGGTCGCCGAGATCGACGAGCTCGTGGCCTTCGAAGCGGCATGGGACGGGTACCGGGTCGGCCCCATCGAGGAGCTCGCCGCGTGGGCGGAGGTCGTCATCACGGCGACCGGGCACCCCGATGTCGTCACTCCCGCCGTGCTCGACCGGCTCGCCGACGGCACCGTGCTCGCGAACGCCGGGCACGTGCCGTGGGAGATCGACGTGGCCGCCCTGTATGCGCAGTCCACCGCGCGCACCGTGCTCGACGAGGCGATCGAGCGCATCGACCTGCCCGACGAGCGGCACGTGATCCTGCTCGCCGGGGGGCGCATGGTCAACCTCGCCGGGCGCGAGCCGAAGGGCAACTCGCTCGAGGCGATGGACCTCGGCTTCCTGCTGCAGGCGCTCTCCCTCGAGCGCGTCGCGACGAGCGCGGCATCGCTCGCCCCCGGCGCGCAGCCGGTGCCCGACGACATCGATCGCGATATCGCCCGACGGATGCTCGCCGTCATGGGCGCGGACCGGTGACGCAGCCCGGCTACGCGGTACCGGCGCTCGACAAGGCGCTCGACATTCTCGAGCTGCTCGCCGACGAGCCGGGGGGCCTCGCGCAGTCGGAGATCGCCGAGGCCACGGGGCGCAGCGTCGGCCAGATCTTCCGCGTTCTCGTCTCCCTCGAGAGGCGCGGGTACCTCGTGCGCGAGCGCGGCGGTCGGTACCTGCTCGGCACGCGGCTGTTCGACCTCGCCCACCGGCACGCGCCCTTGCGGGGCCTCGAGGCAGTGGCAGTGCCGATCATGCGCGAGCTCGCCGAGGGCGTGCGGCAGTCGTGCAACCTCGCCGTGCTCGAAGGGGACCGGGTGCGGGTCGTCGCCCAGGTGGAATCACCCGCCGACTTCGGCTACCGGGTGCGGGTCGGCGCGCTGTTCGACGTCGCGGGCACCGCGACGGGGGAGGTGCTCGCGGGCGACCGCGACGAGCTCGTGCGGGCCGACGCCCTGCAGCCCGGCATCACCGACGTCGTCGCCGCCGTGCGCGGCGCCACCGGCGCGTCGATCGCCGCGCTCACGGTGCCCTACGTGAGCACGAGCTTCAGCACCGTCGCCCATACCCAGGTCGTTCGGCAGGCTCGCAGTGCCGCCCGAGAGATCTCGCAGTCACTCGGGTGGAAACCGGGGGTCACAGGGAGGTAACGACCGGTAGGTTGGGAGTATGACGACGGCGACGCAGAACCTCCTTCCCGGCACCGAAATCGCGCTGGAGGCTCTGCCCAAGGTGTCGCTGCACGACCACCTTGACGGCGGCCTGCGTCCCGCGACGATCGTCGAGCTCGCGGCCGAGATCGGCTACGAGCTTCCCGCGGGCGCCACGGACGCCGAGTCGCTCGGCCAGTGGTTCGCGACGCAGGCCAACTCGGGCTCGCTCGTGCAGTACCTCACGACGTTCGACGTGACGATCGCCGTCATGCAGACCCGCGACGCGCTCGTGCGCGTCGCCCGCGAGTTCGTCGAAGACCTGGCGGCGGACGGCGTGGTGTGGGGCGAGATCCGCTGGGCCCCCGAGCAGCACCTGCAGAGGGGCCTGAGCCTCGACGAGGCCGTCGAGGCCGTGCAGCAGGGACTGGACGAGGGGGTCGAGGCGGCGCGCGGCGCCGGCACGAGCATCCGCGTCGGCCAGCTGGTCAGCGCCATGCGCCACGCGGATCGCGGGCTCGAGATCGCGCAGCTCGCCCTGCGTCACCGCGACACGGGCACCGTCGGGTTCGACATCGCGGGCGCGGAAGCCGGGTTCCCGCCTTCCCGCCTGCGCGACGCGTTCGAGCTGCTCGCCGACGAGTTCTTCCCCGTCACGATCCACGCGGGCGAGGCCGACGGCATCGAGAGCATCCGCGGGGCTCTGCGCGACGGCCACGCCCTGCGCCTCGGCCACGGCGTGCGCCTGCTCGAAGACATCACGCTCGTCGACGAGGGCGAGATGACGCGCGCGAGCCTCGGCCGCATCGCCGAGTGGGTGAAAGACCGCGGCATCGCCCTCGAGACGAGCCCCAGCTCGAACCTGCAGACCGGCGCGATCGCCGCGTGGGGCGACTCCATGGAGGACCACCCGCTCGACCTCTTCACCCAGCTCGGGTTCCGTGTGACCGTCAACACCGACAACCGCCTCATGAGCGCCACGACGCTCAGCCGCGAGCTGCGCCTCGTCGCCGAGACCTTCGACTACGACCTCGACGACATCCTCGCCCTGCAGCTCAACGCGGCGCAGGCGGCCTTCCTCCCCGTCGAGGACCGCGAGGCGCTCATGGACACGATCATCGCCGGCTTCGAGGAGCACGCATGAGTCTGCCCTCCCTCGCCGATCGCGCCATCGTCCTGCACGCGCACGCCGCCGACTGGCGCGCCGCCGTGCGCCTCGCGGGCGACGCCCTCGTCGACAGCGGCTGCACGACCGCCGAGTACACGGAGGCGATGCTGCGCCTCGTCGAGACGCACGGCCCCTACATCGTCATCGCGCCCGGCCTCGCGCTCGCGCACGCGCGCCCCGGGCCCGAGGTGCGCCACGATGGGCTCTCGGTCGTCACGCTCGCCGAGCCGGTCGAGTTCGGCCACGCGCACAACGACCCGGTCTCGGTCGTCATCGGCCTCGCCGGGGTCGCCGCCGACGCTCACCTGAGCGCCGTCGCCGAGCTCGCGAACGCCTTCAACGACTCGGCGGCCATCCAGGCGCTCGCCCGAGCGACGAATCGTGAGGATGCTCGCGCCATCCTCGAAGGCCGCCGAGTGTCATGACGCCGCGTGTCGTGATGCCCTGGGTCAGGGGGGTGTCGGCGTGAAGATCGTCGCCATCTGCGGTGCCGGCATCGGCTCGAGCGGCATCCTCAAGGTGAACGCCGAGCGCGTGCTGCAAAGGCTCGGCGTGACGGCGACCGTGGTCGCCGCCGACATCGACTCGGTCGCGCGTGTCGCGGCCGACGCGCAAGTGATCCTCACGAGCGAGGAGTTCGTCGAGGCGATCGGGCGCACGCACGCCGACGTCGTCGTCGTGCACAACTACTTCGACACCGATGAGCTCACGCAGAAGCTGACCGACGCGGTCGGTTAGGAGTCCTTCTCGCCGCGCTGCTCCCAGGGGTCCGGTGGCAGCGGCGGCTTGCGCAGTGACAGGGCGACCGCGAGGCCGAGAGCCGTCAGGGGCGCGACATAGGGGGCGAACGCGAAGAGCGTGAGGGCCACGAGGAGCCCCGCGCCGGCGCCGACGACGAGGGAGCGCAGCGGGCTGCCGACCGGCTCGCCCTGAGCGTCGTGCGTCGGTTGCAGGGCGACCGCGGCGAGACCCGCGGCGACGCCCGTGGTGCCGAGGAGGGCGTAGAAGAACCCGAGGCCGGCGAAGACCGCTATCGGGGCGTTGGCGATCTCGATCACGAGCACGACCGGTCGGATGAGCAGCACGAGGTAGGCGACCGGGAGCAGCCAGCCGGGCCGTCCGGTGCGCGCCGTCGCGGCGTGCGCCGCGTGCAGGAGCGGCAGGAAGCCGAGCAGCGCGATCGCATTGAGCCCCAGGAAGATCTGCACGGCGACGACCGGGTCGGTGCTCTCGTCGAGGAGCACGAGCTCGAGCGCGGGCACCAGGAGGAGCACGACGGCCACGACGGCCGCGACGATGCCGGCTCTGCGGCCCGGCGCGCGGGAGATGCGCTCGAGCAGGGAGGGCGCGTCTGAGCCCGAGGGCTCGGGAGTCGGGGAGGCGGTGGTCATAGGCGTACCTTTCTGCGCAGCGAGACGAGCACCGTCACGACGGCGACGAAGGCGAGCAGGATTCCGCCCGTGCTCGCGATGCCGATCCACCACGCGATCGCCGCGGTCGTCGCGACCATCGCCGCTCCGGCGGGGCCGGAACCGCGCACGGTGTGGTGCGACCACCCCACGGCGAGGGCGATCGCGACGGACTGCAGCGCGAGCGCCGAGAAGTACACGGCGTCGGCGGGGGAGACGATGATGGCGGCCGAGGCGATGCCGAGCATCCCGATGCTGGCCCAGGCGACCACGCGCAGCTCGGACCAACGGCGCAGCAGCAGCACCGCCTGCGCGAGCAGTGCCGCGACGCCGAGCGAGGCGACGGCGAAGCCCTGACCCTGGCGCAGCACGCCCTCCTCGGCGAGCAAAATGCCCACCGTCCACGCGACGACGACAAGGGTCAGCGCGGCGATGCCGAGGGCGATCGTCGCCCGGCGCTCGCGGCGCGACCACGGGCGGGTATCGGCCGGCGCGGTCACGAACAGCGGCAGGCCGGGCAGCCCCGAGACGCCGATGTTGCGCCCCTGCGCCTGGCCGCGCTCGATCATCTCGCGCTCGATCTGCGCGCGAATCTCCAGCTCGCGGGCGACGCGCGCGTAGTGCGCCCGGTCGGCGATGCCGAGCCCCACCGCGGCGGCCATGACGAACGCCGGCGAGACGCCCGCGACCATGAGCGGCACTCCGAGGCCCACCCCGCCGATGCCCGCCCAGACGTGGGCGGCGAACGCGTCGACGTGCGGGCGGATGAGCACCGAGGTGGATGCGGCGGCCGCGGCCGCCGTCACGGTCACGATCGCCGCCGAGACCACGTCGAGAGTGCCGATCGGTCGAGCGGGGCCCACGTTGATGAGGGCGATGATGCCCACCGTGGCGAGCGCGCTCGCCGTCGAGATGACGATCGTCGCGACCGCCGCCGTGCGGTCGAGCCGGTCGGCGTCGCGGCGGTTGTAGAGGGTCGCGAGCCCGACCGCGCCGAGCGCCACGGCGACCGAGGTGAGGGTCGAGCCGCCGGGCAGGGCGAGCGCCGAGACTCCCAGGCCCGCCGACCACAGCAGCAGCGCCGCGAACCAGATTCCCGCGACGGCGGGCGGCAGCAGCGGGGCGCGGGTCACCCCTCCACCCTAGGCTCTGCGTCGCGGAGGAGCGTGGTGCCGCGGCTCAGGCGACGAGGGCGCGCATGCCGGCCTCGAGCGCGGCGACCTCGGCCTGCGCGGCCGCACGGCGCTCCGTCACCGAGCCCTGCTCGCTCGACGCGTCGATGTAGACCTTCACTTTGGGCTCGGTGCCGCTCGGCCGCACGATGACGCGGGCGCCGCCGTGCATCCAGAACCGCAGGATGTCGCCGGGAGGGTAGTCGCCGAAGCCGCCGATGAAGTCGTCGACCTCCCTCACCCGCACGCCGCCGATCTCGGCGGGCGCCTGCTCGCGCAGAGCCGACATGATCTGGCCGATGCGGCTCAGATCGGTCACCCGCAGCGACACCTGGGCGCTCGCGAACGCCCCGAAGAGGGCGTCGAAGTCGTTCTGGCGGTCGGCGAGGGTGCGGCCGGCCGCGGCGAGCTCGCCGACCATCGTGAGGAACTCGACTGACGCCGAGATGCCGTCCTTGTCGCGCACGGTGCCCGGGTTCACGAGGTAGCCGAGAGCCTCCTCGTAGCCGAAGCGCAGGCGGGGGGTGCGCGAGATCCACTTGAAGCCCGTGAGCGTGTCGCGGTAGTCGAGGCCGTAGTGGCGCGCGATCGCACTGAGCGCAGGAGAGGAGACGAGGGATGCTGCGAGTGCGCCGTCCTGCCCCTCGCGCTGCAGACGCTCCGCGGCCCGCCATCCCAGCAGCGCGCCGACCTCGTTGCCACTGAGACGCCGCCATCCGGCGCTGTCCGCCGTCGCCGACTCGGGGCGCGGCACGGCGACCGCGAGACGGTCGGCGTCCGGGTCGTGCGCGATGATGAGCTCCGCGCCCGCGCGGTTCGCCGTCGCGATCGCGAGGTCGAGCGCACCCGGCTCCTCCGGGTTGGGGAACGACACGGTCGGGAAGCCGCCGTCGGGCTCCACCTGCTCGGCGACGACGGTCGGCTCGCCCAGGCCTGCGGCGGCGAAGACGCGCTGGGAGACCTCCCACCCGACGCCGTGCATCGGGGTGTACACGAAGGGCACAGCCACGAAGGGCACAGCGACGAAGGGCTCGGCCGCGTTGCCGTTGCCGTTGGCGCTGCTGCTGCCGCCGCCCGCGATCGCCGCCGTGCGCTCGACGTACGCGTCGATCACGCTCTCGCCCGCCACCTCGAACTCGCGCGAACGGGGCAGGTCGCCCACGGCGACGCTGCGGGCCACCTCGAGGATCGCCTCGTGGATGAGCCCGTCGCTCGGCGGCACGATCTGCGCCCCCTCGTCGTCGTCGCCGAGGTACACCTTGTAGCCGTTGTCGCGCGGCGGGTTGTGGCTCGCCGTGACCATGACGCCCGCACTCACGTCGAGGTGGCGCACGGCGAAGGCCAGCACCGGGGTCGGCAGCATGCGCGGCAGGAGGGTCACCCGCACACCCGCGCCGGCCATGATCTCGGCGCTGTCGCGCGCGAACACGTCGCTGTTGGTGCGGCCGTCGAAGCCGATGACGACGCTCGGCGCGCCGCCCTCGGGGCGGTCCGCCCGGTCGAGGAGGAACCGCGCGAGCCCCGCTGCCGCCTGCGCGACGAGCACGCGGTTCATGCGGTTCGGCCCAGCGCCGAGCTCGCCACGCAGCCCGGCCGTGCCGAACGCGAGCCGTGAGCCGAAGCGGTCGCGCAGACCCGCGATCGCGGTCGCCTCGCCGAGCTCGGCGCCGTCGATGAGGGCTGCGAGTTCGTCGCGCGTGATCGGGTCAGGGTCTTGCGCGAGCCAGTTCTTGGCGTCGTCGAGGTGCGTCATGGTGCCCGGCCCTACAGTTCGGCCACGATGCGCGCGAGGAGGGCGCTGATCACCGGCTCAGCATCCCGACCGGCCTCGATGACCTCCTGGTGACTGAGCGGGTTCGGCGAGATGCCCGCCGCGAGGTTCGTGATGAGCGAGAGGCCCAGCACCTCCATGCCCGCCTGGCGCGCGGCGATCGCCTCGAGCGCCGTCGACATGCCCACGATGTGGCCGCCGAGCGTCTTCGCCATCTGCACTTCGGCGGGAGTCTCGTAGTGCGGCCCGCGGTTCTGCACGTACACGCCCTCGTCGAGGTCCGGGTCGACCGTGCGCGCGACCGCCCGAAGGCGCTGCGAGTACAGGTCGGTCAGGTCGATGAAGGTGGCCCCCTCGAGGGGCGAGTCGCCCGTGAGGTTGAGGTGGTCGCTGATGAGCACGGGCGTGCCGGGGGTCCAGTGCGGCTTGATGCCGCCGGCGCCGTTCGTGAGGATCATCGTGGATGCTCCGGCCGCGGCCGCCGTGCGCACCGAGTGCACGACGCGCCGAACGCCGTGGCCCTCGTAGTAGTGGGTGCGGGCGCCGATGACGAGGGCGCGCTTGCCGCTCGGCAGCAGGATCGAGCGCAGGGTGCCGACGTGGCCCTCGAGCGCGGGCTTCGAGAAGCCCGCGACGTCGGGGGCGGCGATCGTGTGCGTCGTCTCGCCGATGAGGTCGGCGGCCTTCGCCCAGCCAGAGCCGAGGGTGAGGGCGATGTCGTGGCGCTCGACGCCGGTAACCTCGGCGAGTTGCGCGGCAGCCTGGGTGGCGACCTCGAACGGGTCGGCGGAGGGGTCGTCGAGAGGGTTGTGCGGTGCGTGGTGGGACATGCCCTCATGGTAGTGATGCGCGGGTGAGCGGGGCTGTGCTCAGTCGCGCGCGTTCGCGCAGGCGGTGCTGAACGAGAGACGCCGGATGCTCGGTGCCACAATGGAGCAATGGCTACTTCCTTCGACCGCACTCAGCGCATCGTCGTCCTGGGCGGGGGCCCCGGCGGATACGAGGCGGCCCTCACGGGCGCGCAGCTCGGCGCCGACGTCACCCTCATCGAGCGCGTCGGCGTCGGAGGCGCCGCCGTGCTCACCGACGTCGTCCCCTCCAAGACGCTCATCGCCACGGCCGATGCCGCCACCGCGATCTCCGACGCGACCGACCTGGGCGTGCAGTTCTTCGCGCGCGGCGAGTCGGGCCGCGCGTCGAAGCCCGAGGTCGCCGTCAACCTCACGCAGGTCAACCAGCGGCTGCTGCGGCTCGCGCAGGACCAGTCCGACGACATGCGCGAGCAGCTGGAGGCGGCGGGCGTGCGCATCATCATCGGCGACGGGCGCCTCGAGGGGCCGCAGCGCGTCGTCGTCTCGGCGGGGAGCGGCAGCAAGCGCAAAGACTTCGACCAGTGCGACGCCGACACCGTCGTCGTCGCCGTCGGGGCGTCACCGCGCGAGCTGCCGACCGCGAAGCCGGATGGCGAGCGCATCCTCACCTGGACCCAGCTGTACAGCCTGCCCGACGTGCCCGAGCACCTCGTCGTCGTCGGGTCCGGTGTGACGGGCGCCGAGTTCGCCTCGGCCTACACGGCGCTGGGGGCGAAGGTCACCCTCGTGTCGAGCCGTGACCAGGTGCTGCCGGGCGAGGACGCCGATGCGGCCGCCCTCATCGAGGCGGTGTTCCGCCGCAACGGCATGACGCTGCTCGCCAACTCCCGCGCCGAGTCGGTCGTCAACACGGGCGAGGGCGTCACGGTGACGCTCACCGACGGCGAGACCCTCGAGGCCTCGCACGTGCTCATGGCCGTCGGATCGGTGCCCAACACCGCGGGCATCGGCCTGGAGGAGGCGGGCGTGCAGCTCACCGACTCGGGGCACGTGAAGGTCAACCGGGTCGCGCGCACGTCGATGCCGAGCGTCTACGCGGTCGGTGACTGCTCAGACTCGCTGCCGCTCGCCTCGGTCGCGTCGATGCAGGGCCGCACGGCGGTGTACCACGCGATGGGCGACGCGGTCACGCCGATCAAGCTGCGGAACGTGACATCCAACATCTTCACCTCGCCCGAGATCGCGACCGTGGGCTTCTCGCAGAAGCAGATCGAGGAGGGCGAGACGCGCGGCCTCGTGCACAAGCTCATGCTCGAGACGAACCCGCGCGCGAAGATGCAGGGCGTCACCGACGGCTTCATCAAGCTCATCGCCGCGAAGACGTCAGGCACCGTCATCGGCGGTGTCGTCGTGGGCCCACGGGCCTCCGAGCTCATCCTGCCGATCGCCCTCGCGGTCGAGCACCGGCTCACGGTCGACCAGCTCGCGCGCGCCTACAGCGTGTACCCCTCCCTCTCAGGCGGCATCACGGATGCTGCGCGCGCGATGCACGTCGCCCGCGAGTAGCGCACTCCGCGCGGCGGAGTGGTTCGCGCGGCGGCTTACGCGTCGGCGATGGTGAGCAGCACGTGCCTGCCCGCGACGGTCTCGCCGACCGAGACGCCGATCGAGCTGACCGTGCCGTCCTTGTGCGCGGTCATCGGCTGCTCCATCTTCATGGCTTCGAGCACGACGACGAGGTCGCCCGCGACGATGTGGTCGCCCTCGCTCACGGCGAGCTTGACGACGGTCGCCTGCATGGGGCTCGTCACGGCGTCTCCGCCGGCGGCCGCCGCCACGCCGACACCGGTGCGGCGCTTGGGCGGTGCCGCGAGGGCGGTGGCGGTGCGGGATGCTCCGCTCGGCATGAGCGTCTCCGGCAGTGACACTTCCAGGCGCTTGCCGCCGACCTCGACGACCACGGTGTGCCGCGGTGCGGGCTCGGCGGTCGGCTCGGCGAGCGAGCCGCTCCAGGGCTCGAGCTGGTTGTCGAACTCCGTCTCGATCCAGCGCGTGAACACGGTGAACGGGGCGCCGTCGGCGGGCGCGAAGGCTGGATCGTCGACGATGGCGCGGTGGAAGGGCAGCACGGTCGGCAGGCCGGCCACCTCGAACTCGGCGAGGGCCCTGCGGGAGCGCTCGAGGGCATCCTCACGGGTCTTGCCGGTCACGATGAGCTTGGCGAGCAGCGAGTCGAACGCGCCCGAGATGACGTCGCCGGTCGTGACGCCCGAGTCGACGCGCACGCCGGGCCCGCCGGGGAAGCGCAGGGCGTGCACGGGGCCCGGCATGGGCATGAAGTTCAGGCCGGGGTCCTCCCCGTTGATGCGGAACTCGATCGAGTGCCCGTGCGCGACCGGGTCGTCGTAGCCGATCTCCTCGCCCTCGGCGAGGCGGAACTGCTCGCGCACGAGGTCGATGCCCGTCACCTCCTCCGATACGGGGTGCTCGACCTGGAGGCGCGTGTTGACCTCGAGGAACGACACCGTGCCGTCGGCGCCGATGAGGAACTCGCACGTTCCCGCGCCGAGGTAGCCGACCTCGCGCAGGATCGCCTTCGACGACGAGTACAGCAGGTCGGTCTGCTCCTGGGTGAGGAACGGCGCGGGCGCCTCTTCGACGAGCTTCTGGTGGCGGCGCTGCAGCGAGCAGTCGCGCGTGGAGATGACGACGACGTTGCCGTGCGCGTCGGCGAGGCACTGGGTCTCGACGTGGCGCGGCTTGTCGAGGTACTTCTCGACGAAGCACTCCCCGCGGCCGAAGGCTGCGACGGCCTCGCGCGTGGCCGAGTCGAACTGCTCGGCGACCTCCTCGCGCGTGCGGGCGACCTTGAGCCCGCGGCCGCCGCCGCCGAACGCGGCCTTGATGGCGACGGGCAGGCCGTGCTCGTCGACGAACGCGAGCACCTCCTCGGCGCCGCTCACGGGGTTGAGCGTGCCGGGGGCCAAAGGGGCACCGACCTTCTCGGCGATGTGCCGAGCGCTGACCTTGTCGCCGAGCTTCTCGATGGCCTCAGGCGAGGGCCCGATCCAGATGAGCCCGGCGTCGATGACCGCGCGCGCGAAGTCGGCGTTCTCGGCGAGGAACCCGTAGCCGGGGTGCACGGCGTCGGCGCCGGACCGGCGGGCGACGCTGAGGATCTTGTCGACGACGAGGTACGTCTCGGCGCTCGTCGACCCGCCGAGGGCATACGCCTCGTCGGCGAGGCGCACGTGCCGAGCATCCCGATCCTGGTCGGCGTAGACGGCGACGGTGCCGAGACCGGCGTCGCGAGCGGCGCGGATGACGCGGACGGCGATTTCGCCGCGATTGGCGATGAGAACCTTGCTGATGCGGGCCATGATCCCTCAGCCTATTGCCGGGCGGGGCGCCGCGGTTTGGAGAGGGACGACAAAAGGATGCGCGAGCCCTTGGCGACTCCGATGTGCCGTGCGCGGCCGGTCGCGTTCGGGGAGCGGCGCGAACGCGACCGCGGCCGGTGGCGAGTCAGCGATTCCAGAGGTCGGTCCAGCGCCCCCCGAGCTCGTGGACAAGCCGCCGCAGCAGAGGTATCGACAGCCCCACGACGGTGTGCGGGTCGCCCTCGATGCGGTCGATGAACCCCGCCCCGCGCGCGTCGATCGTGAACGCACCGGCGACCGTCAGGGGCTCGCCCGTGGCGATGTAGGCGTCGATCTCGTACGTCTCGATGTCGTCGGCGAAGTGCACGACGGCACTGGATGCTCGGCCCACCGCCGCACGCACGGCACCGCCGCGGTGGTCGATGAGCCAGTGACCCGAGTGCAGCACCCCGCTGCGTCCGCGCTGCTGCAGCCACCGCTCGCGGGCGATGTGCGGCTCGTGCGGCTTGCCGTAGATCGTGCCGTCGAGCTCGAAGGCCGAGTCGCCGCCGAACAGGAAGCCGTCGAGGTCGGCCGGCTCGAGCCCCGCGGCGGCGAGCACCTCGGGGTCGAGCACGGCCTCGCACTTGAGACGCGCGAGCAGCTGCACGAGCTCGGCGGGGTCGAGTGGGCGGCCCGCCCGCTCCTCGGCCTCGGCCACGGCGGCCTCCTCGTCCACGCCGGGCGCGATCGCGACTGGCTCGATGCCCGCGCCGCGCAGGGTCGCGAGCCGGGCGGGCGAGGTGGAGGCGAGGTACAGGCGCACCCTGCCGATGCTACGCACCTGTTCGCAACTCAGGCGGAGCTGACCTCGGTGACGGGTCGACGGGTCACATCGGGTGCTTCTGCCTGAGTTGCGAACCATGCCCGAGTTGCACTCGCCTCGTAGGCTGGAGGGATTGACTGAACAGCGTGGGTGAGGAGCACCGTGGGTGAGAATGCAGGCCGCGACGTCGAGCTGACGCTCGAGCGCATGGCGCACGGCGGCGTCGCCGTCGGGCGCCTCGACGGCCGCGTCGTGTTCGTGAGCGACGCGATCCCGGGCGAGACGGTGCGCGCGCGCATCAGCGACGACCGCAAGAAGAGCTTCTGGCGCGCCGACACGGTCGAGGTGCTCGAGCCGAGCGAGCATCGCCGCCCGCACGTCTGGAGCGCCGCCGGCATCGAGAACGCGCCCGGTCGCCGCGCGGGCGGCGCCGAGTTCGGCCACATCGCACTGGGTCATCAGCGCGAGCTCAAGCGCGGCATCCTCGTCGAGGCTCTGCAGCGCATGGCCGGCCTCGAGGTCGATGTCGAGGTGGAGACTCTGCCCGGCGACGACGATCGGGGCGGCCTCGGCTGGCGCACGCGCATCCGGCTGCACGTGGATGAGGAGGGCCGACTGGGCCCGATGGCGGCGCGCTCGCACACGGTGATCCCGGTCACGGATGCTCCGCTCGCGACCGACGCCGTGCAGGCCGCGACGCCGTTCGAGGAGCGCTTCTCGGGGTTCGACACCGTCGATGTGCTCGTGCCGAACGGCGCCGAAGCCCGGCTGGTCATCGGCGAGCAGAAGCCGACGGTCATCCACGAGCGCGTCGGCGACCGTTCCTTCGCGCTCGACGACACCGGGTTCTGGCAGGTGCACCGCGAGGCGCCGACGACGCTCACGCGCGCCGTGCAGGAGGCCGTGGACGCCGAGCTGTTCGACCCTCGGGCGGGAAACCTCGACCTCTACGGCGGCGTGGGCCTGCTCGCGGCGGCGGTCGCCGATCGGTTCGGCCCCGCGACGCGCATCACGAGCGTCGAGGCCGATCCGCGCGCGACCGACCACGCCTCGGAGAACCTCGCCGAGTGGCTCGGCGCCGGCGCCGAGTCGGGCCGCGTCGACCGCTGGCTGCGGGCGCTGCAGGAGCGTACTGCGGGCGACCGCTCGCCACTCGACGGCGCGACCGTCGTGCTCGACCCGCCGCGGTCGGGTGCGGGTGTCGACGTCATGGCGGCCCTCGGTCGACTGGCCCCGGCGCAGCTCGTGTACGTGGCGTGCGATCCGGTGGCGCTCGCACGGGATGTCGCTCTCGCGGAGGCGCACGGCTACCGGCTGGCGCGCATCCGGGCCTTCGATCTGTTCCCGCACACGCACCATGTCGAGGCCGTGGCGACCCTCATTCGAGACTGATTCGTTTTCATCATTGTTGCGCGGTGTTCGCCGTTCGGGCGCGCCGTGCCCCGAGGGAGGCGACCCCCTGCCGCTACGATGAAGGCAGCAGTGCACCCGATCGTCCCCCATCGGCGTGCGCTGAGCACTGATCCCGACAGAAGATGGGCTGACACGTGGTTGCCGAGACCGAGAGCAAGGTGCGCGTCGCCGTGGTCGACGACCACGAGTCGGTGCGCCTCGGGCTGCAGGCGGCGTTCACGAATGCCGGCTTCGACTTCGTCCTCTCGGCGGCGACCGTTCCCGAGTTCGTCGAGAACCTCGACGGTCGCGAGGTCGACGTGGTCGTGCTCGACCTCTCCCTCGGCGACGGCTCGAGCGTGACCGACAACGTCAAGTCGGTGCAGGCCACCGGCTCGGCCGTGCTCGTGCACTCCATCGCCGATCGCGTCGCGAGCGTGCGCGAGGCGCTCGCCGCGGGTGCGGCCGGGGTGATCCCCAAGTCGTCGGCGACGCGCGCGGTCATCGCCGCTGCGGGGACGGTCGCGCGCGGCGAGGTGCTCAACAACCTCGAGTGGGCGAGCGCGATCGACGCCGACCGCGATTTCGCGAAGGCCCAGCTCGGGCGGCGCGAGCGCGAGATTCTGCACCTCTACGCCTCCGGCCTGCCGCTCAAGCTCGCCGCCCAGCAGCTCGGTATCGGCTACTCGACGGCTCGCGAGTACCTCGACCGCATCCGGGCGAAGTACGTCGAGGTCGGGCGGCCGGCGCCGACAAAGGTCGATCTGCTGCGCCGCGCGGTGGAGGACGGCATCCTGCCGGGCCTCGATCCGGACGGTGATGAGTCGGCCTGAGGTCGCTGCCCCGACCGCGCTGAGCGTGTCGAAGCAGCCGCGCAACCCGATCAGTCGCAAGCGCGTCGACACCGTCATCTCGCGGTCGGTGGCCTGGTTCGGCATCGTCTTCGGCCTGCAGGCCGTGCCGACCCTGCTCAGTCAGTATTCGCTCGGTCAGCCGCTCTGGTCGGCGATCACGGTGTCTGTGCTGTTCGGCTCGCTCGTTTTCTCGCTGCTGTGCACGACCCTCAAGCGGTTCGTGGTCGGAGCGAATCGCATCGTCGCGGGGGTGTACGTCGTCGCCCTGCTCACGTGGCCGTTCTTCCTCGCCGACCCGGAGGTCGCGCAGCGCGGCGACCACTGGCTGTATCAGTTGACGACGGTGGCGACCGCCGCGGCGGCGATCGGGTTCACGGTCCGCGGCGCCACGATCTACCTCTTCATCGTGCCGACGATCTACGGTGTGATCCGCGCGCTGCCGGAGGGCGGCGGCGGGCCGTGGCAGCTCGGGCTCTTCAACGCGGTCTACGCGATCATCCTCGGTGGGGCCGTGCTCGTGCTCGTGACGATGCTGCGCGCGGCGGCGAGCTCGGTCGACGACGCGCAGGGCATGGCCCTCGACCGCTACTCGCGGGCCGTGCGCCAGCACGCGACGGAGGTGGAGCGCGTGCAGGTCGACTCGATCGTCCATGACAGCGTGCTCACGACCCTGCTCTCGGCGGCTCGGGCCGAGGGGCCGCAGGAGAAGCGGCTCGCGGGCGCCATGGCCTCCAACGCGATGCGCCACCTGCGCGAGGCCGCGCTCGTGACGCCCGACGACGGCAGCACGGTGCGATTCCGGTCGCTGTGCGATCGCATCGTCGAGGCTGCGCGCGGCATGCAGTCTCCGTTCTCGATCCGGATGCGCTCCATCGACACGCGCATCATCCCCGCTGCGCAGGCGGAGGCCCTGTACTCGGCCGCCGTGCAGGCGATGGTCAACAGCGTGCAGCACGCCGGCGGGCCGGAGGTGAAGCGCTGGGTGCGCATCAGCGGCGCAGAGGGCGGCATGATCGAGATCGAGATCGGCGACTCGGGTGCCGGGTTCGACCCCTCGGCGGTCGCGGAGGGTCGCCTGGGCGTACAGCGCTCGATCCTCGCCCGCACGATCAACGCCGGCGGCCACGCGCAGTTGGAGTCCGCACCGGGCAAGGGCACGACGATCCTGCTGACCTGGCCGGTGCTCCTGCCGACCGAGGACGCGACGGCAGATCTCGAGGGCGATCTGCGCGAGGAGGTCGATCGATGAGAATCGGCGTGCCCCGGGCCCTCGTCGTCACGATGGCGGCGCTCTTCTCGGGCTACATCATCGTGCTGGGCCTCTACGCGATCGACATCCCCGCGAATCCGCTGCCGGTCATGATCGCGATGATCCTGTATGCGCTCATGTCGACGGTAAGCCTCCTGCCCTCCGGTCCCTCGCGCATGCCGCACTGGATGGCCGCGAGCAACGTCCTCGTCTGCATCCTCATGCCGCTGCTCGTGACGCCACAGCTCGACCCGGCTCGCGAGGGCGGGCTCGGCTACTCGACCTGGTATGTGGCGGCGATCGGCACGCTCATGACGATCACGTCGACGCGCCGGCGTCACAGCTACGCCTGGGCGGGCATCGTGGCGCTCGTCGTGCAGACGGTGATCTGGGGCGGCGGAATGGGGGGCGTCGTGCTCCTGCTCGGCACGGGGGTCATCGGCAGCGTGTCGTGGGTCGCCGTGTCGCACATCCTCTCGGTGGCGATGCTCAAGGCGTCGCGTGATGCCGCTCGGTTCGCACAGGCCGAGCGCGAGGCGACCGACTGGCAAGCGGCCCAGGAGGCGCACCTGTACGAGCGGCAGTTCCGGCTGGGCCAGACGGGCACGATGGCCGCGCCCATGCTGCGCATCATCGAGTCGACGGGTGGCGAGCTGACCGACGAGCAGCGTCAGGAGTGCCTCAACCTCGAGGGTGCCATTCGTGACGAGATCCGGGGTCGCAGCCTGCTCAACGATGCGATGCGCCGCGAGGTCATGGCGGCGCGGCGACGCGGGGTCGCGGTCACGCTCTTCGACGAGGGCGGTCTCGACGACCTTGACGATCGCTCTCGGGATGCCGTGCTCAACACTCTCGCCGAAGCACTGCGCACGACGAGCGCGCAGCGGGTCATCGCGCGCACGGCTCCCGCCGAGTCCGATATCGCGGTGACGGTGGTCGGGTTGAGCCCCGTGCCGGAGCTCGCAGGGTTGGCCACCGCCGCCGACCGGTACGGCAGTCACGGCTACGACGACGCGGGCTCGGGGTACGAGGACGACGAAGACGACGAAGAGGTCGCGCTCTGGCTCGAGATTCCGCGGTCTCTCTCGGCGGCGCCTGTCTCGGTGCCATCCTCGGCGCCGACGTCCGCCCCGTAGCGCGCTCACGCCGACCGGCGTGGAAGCGGGGCGTGGTTCACAGCGCCTTCGTGCGCTGACGCCGCACGCGGGCCCGTTAACGATCGAAGGGCCGGAGTACCCAACTCCGGCCCTTCGCTACGTATCGAGTTAGATCGACAACCCGAATGTCAACCTAACTCGCCCCCCAATCTCTCGCCGCTTACCCGAGCGGCGTGTGATGGGCGGTGTGCTCCATGAGCGACACCTAGCAATAAGTACTCTGCCACTCCTCCTGCCGGAGGACAGTCGTCACTTTGGGGGACACCTAGGGGACAATTTCGCAAGAACGGGGGACAAGAACCCCGGAAAATGGGGGTAGTACGAGGGGTATGTCCGTGAGAACGGGGGACAAACCCCTCGTTCGGGGGGGGGGGGGGGGTCAGAGCACCGTGCTCAGGGCTCAGGGCTCAGGGCTCAGGGCTCAGGGCTCAGGGCTCAGGGCGCGGGACACAGGGTACGGGGTTCAGGGTGTCGGGCGCACGGTGCGGGGCTCAGCCGCGCATGCGGCGCGAGGCCGCCCAGGCGCCGGGCCCGGGGGCGAGCGGCTGGCGCAGGGCGTGCGCGCGTGACGACCACTGGTCGATGGGCGGCTCCACGCGTTCCACGCCGCGCTCGTGCTGCTCGGCGAGCACGGCGCTGATGACGGCGTGCGCGGCGGCGAGCTCGACCTCGGTCGGGCTACCCGTGAGGACCGTGACGCGGGGCGCCGTCTCGCTCTCGGCCGAGACCGCTGACTCGTCGCCGGTCACAGCGGGATGTTCCCGTGCTTCTTCGCCGGCAGGCTCGCGCGCTTCGTCTTGAGAGCACGCAGCGCCTTGATGATCGACACGCGAGTGGCGGCAGGCTCGATGATGCCATCCAACTCACCGCGCTCGGCGGCGAGGAACGGGCTCGCCACGTCGTACGTGTACTCGTTCGCGAGCCGTGCGCGCACGGCCGCGACATCCTCACCGGCCGCTTCGGCCGCCTTGATCTCGTTGCGGTACAGGATGTTCACCGCGCCCTGCCCGCCCATGACGGCGATCTCGGCGGTGGGCCAGGCGAGGTTCATGTCGGCTCCGAGCTGCTTGGAGCCCATGACGATGTAGGCGCCGCCGTAGGCCTTGCGCGTGATGACGGTGATGAGCGGCACGGTGGCCTCGGCGTAGGCGTAGAGCAGCTTCGCGCCGCGGCGGATGACGCCCTGCCACTCCTGATCGGTGCCGGGCAGGTAGCCGGGCACGTCCACGAGGGTGAGCACGGGAATCGAGAAGGCGTCGCAGAAGCGCACGAAGCGGCTGGCCTTCTCGCCCGCGTCGATGTTGAGCGTGCCCGCCATGGCGTTGGGCTGGTTGGCGATGACGCCGACACTGCGGCCCTCCACGCGGGCGAAGCCCACGACGATGTTGGGGGCGAAGAGGGGCTGCACCTCGAGGAAGGAGCCGTCGTCGACGACGTGGTCGATGATGTCGACGACGTCGTACGGCTGGTTGGGGCTGTCGGGCACCATCGTGTTGAGCCGGCGGTCGGCGTCCGTGATCTCGAGCTCGGCCGAGGATTCGTACTGCGGCAGCTCGGCGAGGTTGTTGTCGGGCAGGTAGCTCAGCAGGGCCCGTGCGTAGTCGAAGGCATCGTTCTCGTCGCTCGCGAGGTAGTGCGAGACGCCGGAGGTGCGGTTGTGGGTCAGCGCGCCGCCGAGCTCCTCCATGCCGACGTCCTCGCCCGTGACCGTCTTGATGACGTCGGGGCCGGTGACGAACATCTGGCTCGTCTTGTCGACCATGATGACGAAGTCGGTGAGCGCGGGGGAGTACACGGCGCCGCCCGCCGCGGGCCCGCAGATGATGGAGATCTGCGGGATCACGCCGCTCGCGGCCGTGTTGCGGCGGAAGATCTCGCCGTACTTGCCGAGCGCGACGACGCCCTCCTGGATGCGCGCGCCGCCCGAGTCAAGAATGCCGATGATGGGCACGCCCGTCTTGAGGGCGAGCTCCATGACCTTGATGATCTTCTCGCCCGCGACTTCGCCGAGCGAGCCGCCGAAGATCGTGAAGTCCTGGCTGTAGACGGCCACCTGGCGGCCGTGGATCGTGCCGGTGCCCGTGACCACCGCATCGCCGTACGGTCGCTTGGCGCCCATGCCGAAGGCGTGCGTGCGGTGCCGCACGAACTCGTCGAGCTCGACGAAGCTGCCGTGGTCGAGGAGCGTGTCGATGCGCTCGCGGGCGGTCATCTTGCCCTTGGCGTGCTGCTTCTCGATCGCGGCCTCGCCGCTCGCGGTCACGGCCTCGTGGTAGCGCACCTTGAGGTCGGCGATCTTGCCGGCCGTCGTCGACAGGTCGGGGGCGGGGGCGGGGGCAGAGTCGGTCACGATGTCAGCCTATCGACCAGGGGGAGGCGGGAAGGCTTGGCGATATGCCACAAGAATGCGGGGATGCGCTGTCGTGCGTGCATGAGAGGCACCCGACGGCGGCGCGTCGGTCGAGCGTGCGAGCGACTACTGCAGGAGTCCCGCCGCTCGCAGCCGCTCGTCGACGGCCGACGTGAGCGTCGCCCCGAAGGTCGCCGTGAAATGGTCGGCGTCGCGGTAGACGAGCGCCCCGCCGATGACCGTCGGGCACACGGTCGCCGTGCAGAACGCGTCGCGCAGGTCGAGGATCACCGCGTCGAGCTCGCGCCCGGCCTCGACCGCCAGGTCGCGGAAGTCCAGCGCGCTCGCGCGCGCGGGCGAGCACGGCAGCGGATCCTCGGGTCGGGAGAGCTGGCACCGCTCGCCGTCGTCGCCGAGCAGAGGCGGCTCGGCGAGCACGACGAGCCGCGAGCCGCGATCGATGAGCGGGCGCCATGCCTCGATGAAGCCGTCGACGCCCGCCTCGGCGGACTCCTCGCCGTCGGTGTCGCGGTAGGTGGCCCCCGTGGAGGCGGCCGTGAGGACGAGGTCGGGGGCATCGCCCTCGGCGAGCCGTGCGGAGACGCCATCGACCCAGCGCAGGCACGCCTCGGTGCGGGCCCTGTTCTGGGCGCTGCCGCGGTCGGCCGTCGAGAAGGCGCAGGCGCCGCGGAAGTAGACGGTGAGGCGCCACCCCTCGCGCTCGGCGATCGGCTCGAGAGCCGGAAACCAGACGGCGGAGTGCGAGTCGCCGACGAGCACGACGGGGCGCCCGTCGACCGGCCCGAAGGCGCAGTCGAGCACCTCGTCGCTGTCGAGACTCGTGCGGCAGTCGGAGGAGTAGATGATCGCGCGATCCCCGGAGGCGGCTTCGACCGTCGGGGTGAACCCCGTGGCCTCGAGCACGCCGTCGCACGCGGGGTTTCCCAGCGCGGGTGCACCGAAGCACTCCGCGGGGGTGAGGGGCGCCTCGGCCGACGGGTCGGGCACGGCGGGGTCCTGCGACGGCGGGAACCCGAGGCCGCGCGTGACCTCGGCCGCATCCCCCGCACCTGCCGCGCGCGCCTGCGCCGTCTGAGCGCCGCCCCAGAGGGCGCCGGCGACGAGCAGGCTCGCGAGTGCACCGATGCCGACCACCCGCAGCGACGGCGCGCGCGATGCGGCACCGAATCGCACGGGGTTCTCGATCCAGCGCGTGCTGAGCCACGCGAGCACGAGGGTGGCTGCCACGATGGCCACCTTCTCGAGCGCCGTCAACGGATGCAGCGTGCCCCAGGGCAGCAGCACGATGAGCGGCCAGTGCCACAGGTAGGCGGCGTAGGAGACACCGCCGACCCACTGCACGGGGCGCCATGCGGCGAGCCACGCGATGCCGCGAGGCTGCACGGGTGTGCCGGCCGCGATGATGAGGAGGGTGCCCGCAACGACGGGCAGGGCGCCGACGCCGGGGAAGGGAGTCTCGGGGCCGTACAGCAGGGTGCTCGCGCCGAGGAGGATCCAGCCGGCCCAGCGCGCCGCCGACCGTGCTCGCGTTGCGTTCGCTACCTGCTCTGCCTGCTGCCGTGCCTGCCCGTCGAGCGGGGAAGCATGTCCCACTCGACCTGGCCCCCAGCGGGTGAGCAGCGCGAGCACACCGCCGGCGGCGAACTCCCACACGCGGCCGCCCGTGCCGAGGAAGGCGTCGGGCTGGCCCGTGGCGACGGCGAGCGTCGACAGGGCAAGGCTGAGCGCGAGCGCTCCGATCACGATGCTGAGCACCACGCCGCGGCGCAGACGCAGCTCTCGTTGCGCGTCCGGCTGCGCGGGCTGAGTTGGCGGAGCGGGCTGGGCGCGTCTTCGGGCGACCGCGGAGACGAGCAGCACGGTGGCGAGCAGTAGCAGGGGCGCGGCCACGTAGAGCTGCTCCTCGATGCTGAGCGACCAGAAGTGCTGCCCGGGTGCGACGGCCTGACCAGCCTGCAGGTAGTCGGCCTCCTGCGCCAGAAGTGCCCAGTTGCCGAGGGCCACGGCGCTCGCCGCGAGCTGGGCGAGCTGCTCGTCCTGCAGGCTGAGGGGCACGACGAGCACGACGGCGGCGCCCGTGCACACGAGCACGAGCAGCGCCGCAGGAGCCAGCCTCCGCATGCGCCGAGCCCAGAAGTCGGCCAGGTCGAGTCGACCGGTGGTGATGAGCCGATGCCCCAGGTGGCCGAGGATCAGGTACCCAGAGACGACGAAGAACACGTCGACCCCGATGTACCCGCCCGGCATGCGCGCCGGCCAGGCGTGGTACAGGATGACGGCTACGACCGCGAAGGCTCGCAGGGCCTGGATCTCGGGCCGCCAGCGGCGCGCGCGCTGTGCGGGGGCGTCGACGGTCAGCGATGTCGACGCGGGAGAAGCCATGGTGCTTTCGAGGATACGGCCGCGCGGCCCCGCTGCTTCGCGCTATGCGGAGGCCGCGATCGTCGAGACCCCGAGGAACACCATGGCGACGCCCGCGATCTGGATGCGCAGCAGACGCTCCCCGAGCAGCTTCCAGCCGAGCAGCACCGTGACGACGGGGTACAGCGACGCGAGCACCGCGACGACGCTCAGCGCCCCGTCCAGACTCGCGAGCGCGAAGGAGAGCTGGGCCGCGTAGCCGAGCACGCCGATCGCCGCCATACCGACCCAGTCGCGCGCGCGGATGGGCACCGGCAGCAGGGCGGGGCTCGCCGTCTGCCCCGCGTGCAGGCGGGCCGCCGCACCGCGCAGGCGGATGTGCACCCAGACGGAGAACCCGACGAGGTAGAGGCCGAGCACGACGAGCATGTTGACGACGAGCGTCGTGCTGACGCCCTGCACGCTGCCGTAGGCGACCGACACGTTGGCGAGGCCGAAGCCGAGTGCCGAGAGCACGGCGAACACGACGGAGAGCAGGCGGTTGCGGCGGCCCTCGAGGGCGCCGGCGCGTACTTCCGGCCCCGAGGCGAGCACCGTGCCGATAACCGCGACGGCGAGGCCGATGCCGAGCAGCCACGACACCGGGTCCCCGCCGGCGAGACCCACGATGACCGGAACGGCCACGCTGAGCGACGTGATGGGCGCCACAACGCCCATCGTGCCGATTGCGAGGCCGCGGAACAGGCACGAGACCCCGACCGCGGTCGCCGCACCGCCGATGACGCCCCACAGAATGGCGTCGGAGGCGTTCGGGTCGAAGGGCTCGACGATGAGGCGCGTGCTCAGTGCGATCGCGGCGACGACCTGCGAGACGAGCAGAACGACCATGAGCGGGATGCGCCGCGACAGCACGCCGCCGAGAAAGTCGCTCACGCCGAGGAGGCCGCTCGCGAGCAGCGCGAGCAAGGTGAGCCCGCTCATGCGCTCGACCCGGAGCCGCGCTGCTGGGTCAGCTGGTCGACGAAGGCGCGAGCATCCCGCGGCGTTCCGCTCCAGCCGAGCGCCCGCGCCACCCGCAGCAGCTGCGGGGGTTCGACGGCCGCGGCTTCGAGGGCGGCGACGTCGGCGAAGACCTCCTCGGCCGGGCCGTCGGCGCGCACTTCGCCCTGCGCCATGACGACGACGCGGTCGAAGTTCTCGATGCAGAAGTCCATGTCGTGCGTGATCGCAACGACCGTGCGACCCTGCGCGATGAGGGAGTCGACGATGCCCGCGATGAGCTGCACGCCCGCGTCGTCCTGGCCGGTGGTCGGCTCGTCGAGCACGACGATGGGTGTCTGCATGGCGAGCACCGCGGCGATCGCGATGCGCTTGCGCTCGCTCAGCGACAGGTGGTGGGGGTGCACGTCGGCCTCGTGCGCGAGACCCACGGCCTCGAGCGCGTCGGAGACAGCCCGCCGCGCGCGCTCCTCGTCGAACCCGAGGTTCTTGGGGCCGAAGCCCACGTCGGTCGCGACCGTGCGGGCGAAGATCTGCTCGTCGGGGTTCTGGAAGACGTAGCCGACGCGGTGCGCGAGCTCGGCGATCGACTTCTCGGTCGTCGACCAGTCGCCGATGCGCACCTCGCCCTCCGTCGGCCGCACCATGCCGTTGAGGTGGCGAACGAGGGTCGTCTTGCCGGCGCCGTTCTGGCCGACGATCGCGAGGCGCTCGCCGGGGCCGACGTCGAGGTCGACGCCGTGCAGCGCCGTGACGCCGGAGGGGTAGGTGTGCACGAGCCCGCGCACGCTGATCGCTGTCTCGCTCACGATGCCGCTCCCTTCGCCGCCGAGAACGCGTCCACGGCATCATCGACCCCGATCGGCAGGGCGCGCTCGACGGGCAGCAGCCCGCGCTCGCGTGCGAGCCTCGCCGCCGTCGTGACGCGCGTTTCGCCGACCCCCCAGCTCGTGAGCCGGTCGTCGGCGAGCACCGCGCCGGGGGTGCCGTGCTGCACGATGAGCCCGCCGGCGAGCACGGCGATCGAGTCGCAGTGCTCGTGCAGCAGCTCGGTCTTGTGCTCGATGATGACGACGGTCGTGCCGCCGTCGCTGAGAGTGCTCAGCACGTCGTAGACGAGGCGCGTGCCCGCCGGGTCGAGCTGCGAGGTGGGCTCGTCCATGACGAGCACGGGCGGCTGCATGATGACCATCGAGGCGATCGCGACGAGCTGCATCTGCCCGCCCGAGAGCGCGTAGGGGGAGCGATCGAGCAGCGGCTCCAGGCGCAGGCGCGCGGCCACCTCGTCAACGCGGAGCTCCATCTCGTCACGCGGCACCGAACGGTTTTCGAGCCCGAACGCGAGCTCCTCCCGCACAGTGAAGCGCGCCCCCGAGATCTGGTTGAACGGGTTCTGCGTGACGAGCCCCACGGCCGCCGCCGCTTCGGAGAGCGTTCCCTCGGCGAGCACCCGGCCGGCGACGCTCGCGGTGCCGCGGTAGGTGCCGCCCTCGTTGAGGGGGATGAACCCGGCGATCGTCTTCGCCAGGGTCGTCTTGCCTGCCCCGGATGCGCCGACGATGCCCGTCACCGTTCCGGCATCGATGCGCAGGTCGAGGTTCGCGAGCGTGAAGCGCTCGGCATCCTCGTAGGCGAAGCCGACGCCGCTCAGCTCGATCATGGGCGCATTCGCATTCGCATTCGCCATCGTCGCCTCCTTCACGCTCTCGCGCTCGGTCACGCTCTCGCGCTCGGACTCGCGGTCGCCCTCGGACTCCCCGCCGCGCTCTGTCTCACGGTCGTGCTCGGTCACGCGATCACCCCCACGACGACGAGCACGACCACGGCGATCGCGCTGAGGAACATCAGCCAGCGGGCCACGCGCTCGCCGACCGGGTCGGGCACGACGATGAGGCTCGTCGGCTTGGGCGTCGCGCCGAACGCGCGCGCCTCCATGGCCGTCGACCGTTCGTCGACATCGGTGATCATGCCCAGAATCAGGGGCCCCAGGAGGGGCAGCAGGGCGCGCGCCCGCTTGAGAGGGCTGCCGACGATCGCGAGACCCCTGGCCTGCTGGGCGAGCAGGATGCTCTGCGCACGCGCCTGGAACGCCGGAATGATCTGCAGGCTCGCGCTGATGACGTAGGCGATCTTGGGGCTCATGCCCACCTGGGTGAGGGCGCTCATGAGGCGCGCCGGGTCGGTCGTGAGCACGAAGACGAGCGAGCCGAGCACGAGGGCGGTGAGGCGCGAGCCGATCGTGAGCGCGAACAGCAGCCCCTCGGTCGTGAGCTGGGCGAGGCCCCACTCCCACAGCACCGTGGAGCCGTCCGGGTAGAACAGGCCCTGGATGAGGAACAGCACCACCAGGAGCGGCAGAAGAAGAATGAGGAACAGGCGCAGCAGCCTGCCGCCGACTCGACCGAGTACGGCGGCAGGCACGATGACGACGGCGACGATCCCCAGCGGAATCCACCAGTGCGGCACCGCGAAGACCGCGAGGATGATCGAGAGCAGAGCCACGAGCTTCGTCACGGGGTTCAGGCGGTGCAGAGCAGAGGTGCGCTCCAGGTAGAGGGTCGTCGTCGTCATCGCTTCGTGCTGTCCTGTCTGGTTATCCCGAAGGGGTCGAGACCGCCGGTGGGCGGCTCAGGCCTTCGGCGCGGCCGGCTCGGCGGGGGCGACCGGGGTCACCTTGCCGAACACGTTGTACTGCCGCACGAACGGGAACCTGCTGCGCAACCTGCCCGGCAGCGCGAACAGGATCAGCACGACGACCGTGAACGTGATCGTCTTGTCGAGCGGGTCGCTCAGCAGACCCTGCAGCGTCGTCGAGGCGAGCAGCGAGTTGCCGAACGCCTGGAACGCCGCCACGAGGGCGCCCGTGCCGCCGCTCGTCGCACCACCGAAGATGAACGCCGCGATGGGAGCCGAGACGAGCGCCGCGACAATGCCCGTCACGAAGCCCGCGACCGGCGCGAGGTAGAACCGGCGGAACATGCCGAGTCGAGCCGCGTAGCCCGCGAGCACACCGATGACGACCGCGGTGACCGCGAAGGGCAGCGCGATCGGTCCGATCGTGAGACCCCAGATGACGTTCGTCAGCGCACCCGTGACCGCGCCGGCGGCGGGGCCGGCGAGCACGCCTACGAGCACCGTGCCGATCGAGTCGAGGTACACCGGCAGGCCGAGGGTCGCCGCGAGCTGACCGACCGCGATGTTGATGACGATCGCGATGGGGATGAGGCTCAGGGTCGCCGTCGGCAGTCGGTGGATCGCACCGACCGCGATGAGCGCGGCTCCGATGAGGTACCCGGCCAGCGCGATGAGCGCCGAGGTGCCGAGACCGCCCTCGGCCAGCTCGGTCGGCTGGGCGAGGATGAGGTAGAGGTACGTCGCCACGATGACGGCGGCCCCCAACCCGACGAAAATACGATTGCGCGTGCGGTTGGGGTCAACCGTCGCGCCGGTGGTGCTGCTCATGAATGCCTCCTTGCACTCGATGACGTGCGGCGCCATGCCGCGGGGGTGGAAAGGGTGACGGGCGTGGGCCTCACGGCTGCCGCTCACCACCCTCCTCCGCCTCGCCGACGCGCGTCGCCAGGGCGGAGACGCGCTCGATGAGGTGGTCGAAGAACGCCGCGGGGTCGGTGTCGACCACGATCGCGGCGTTGGGGTCGCGGCCCCACAGGCCCGCGAAGTCGGCGATGGTCTGGCCCCGCGCGAGCGTGCCGCCTAGCTCGACGTCGACCGTCGCGGCGCGCAGGGTCGCGAGCTCGGGGTGCAGGGCGACGGCCGCGGCGAACGGGTCGTGCATGTGGGCGAGCCAGCCCTGGTCATGGGTCACGTGGAATTCGAAGTAGAACCGCACCGCGTCGGTGAGGTGCCGCAGCACCGGGTTGCGGGCGCGAGACCGGGAACCGAAGGCGCTGTCGGGCGTGAGCGCAGCATCCTCATCACCGATCTGGTCGGCGATGCGACGCAGATGCTCCGGCTTCATCTCGATGCGTTCGGTCACGTCGAGCGCGCACACGATGGGGCGGCGGTCGGCGGGCAGGCCGCTGAACGCGTCGAACACCATCTTCGCGCTCTCGGGGTCGACGGCGATGTTCCACTCGCTCACGGGCGTCGTGTTGCCGGAGTGGTGGAAGGCGCCGCCCATGATCACGAGGCGCTTGAGCAGGTGCGGCAGCTGCGGTTCGAGGCGCAGTGCAAGCGCGAGGTTCGTGAGCGGGCCGGTCACGAGGCCGACCACCTCACCGGGATGCGCCCGGGCCGTCTCGATCCACACCTCGGTGGCGTGGCGCTCGCTGATCGTGCGCGTCGGCGCGGGCAGCTCGGCATAGCCGATGCCCTGCGGGCCGTGGGTCTCCTCCGTCGTCATGAGCGGGGCGAGCACGGGCACTTCGCTGCCGAGGGCCACTTCGATCTCGGGCGCGCCGCACAGGTCGAGCCACGCGAGGTTGTTGATCGCCACCTGTCGGGCGGGCACGTTGCCGGCCGTGCACGTGATGCCGAGAATCTCGGCTTCGGGGCTCGCGAGCAGGTAGAGCAGGGCGAGCGAGTCGTCGATGCCCGTGTCGACGTCGACGAGCAGAGGGACGGTGGGGCTGGTCGGGAGGGGGGTGCTCGGCGCGGCGGGGGTGGTGCTCGGCACGGTGCTGGGAGGCACGGTGTGCGGTCCTTTCATCGTCGGCGACCGTCGGAAGGGTCGCCGACGATGCTCGACGCGACCTGACGGTTCACCGTGCTGGTCAGCGGGCCGTGCCGGAGCCGTGTGGCTCGGTTGCGGTGCCCGTTGAGGCGGTGAGGGGAGGGTCTCGGCGGCGCGAACCGGTGGTGTGTGTCGCGCGGCGTTGACCTATCCAGTCAAGGAAGCGGCTCCTGTTCGTCGATGAACTCTCGAGGTTCGCACGCGGTCGTGGTCGACGCGGCGGGCCCTCGTGCGGGTAACCATAGCGCCGCGCCGGGGTCGTGTCCAGCGTTCGCTCAGGGTGCGGCGCGCCTAGGCTCGCAACATGCATCTTCCGCTCAGTGCACGCGTGTGCGACGAGGTGGGGGTCGCCCTCATCTGGCGGGAGGCGAGTGCTTCCACGAACAGCGACCTGGTCTCGCGGGCCGCGCCTTCCGACCTCTCAGACCTCTCCGACCTCGCCGTCATCGCGACCGACACGCAGACCGCCGGGCGTGGTCGGCTCGACCGCGCGTGGTCGACGCCGCCGGGGACGGCGCTCGCCGTATCGTTGTTCCTCGCTCACGAGCCGAGCGGGGCGCCCGCGCCCGCGCTCGACCCGCGCCGTCTCGGCTGGGTGCCCCTCCTCGCCGGGGTCGCGATGGTGCGCGCGGTGCGCAGTCTCGGTGTGACCGGAGCCGGGCTGAAGTGGCCCAACGACGTGCTCGTCGACGGGCGCAAGCTGTGCGGCATCCTCACCGAGCTCACCCCGACCGGCGTCGTCGTCGGGGCGGGGCTCAACGTCTCGATGACGGCGCAGCAGCTGCCGATCCCCACGGCGACGTCGCTCGTCATCGAGGGCGTGCCCGAGCACGGCGAGCCGAGGCTGGCCGGCTTCGACGACCTCGACGCCACTGCCGACTCCGAGGCCGTCCCGACGTCCGCCGCTCCGACGCCCAACCCGACGACCGCCGGGCCGACAACCCTGCTCGACCGTGCCCTCGCGGCCTACCTGCGCGAGCTCGTGCAGCTCGTGGGTCGCTGGCGTGAGGCGGAGCATCCCGCTGATCTGCGCCCCGTCGTCGAGCAGCACCTGCAGACCGTCGGGTTGGCCGTGCGCGTCGACCTGCCCGGCCAGCCGCCGCTGCGCGGGGTGGCGGTCGGGCTCGACGACGACGGCCGATTGCTCGTGCGCGAGTCCGCGACCTCGGGCGTCGTCGCCGTGGCGGCGGGCGACGTGACGCACCTGCGATATGAATAGAGCATGACCGACCTGGGGCGTGAGCACGGCCGCGAGCAGGGGCGCGAGCCCGAGCGCGTCGTCGCGCGGTTCCGTCCGCACGCGCGCGTGCTCGTTCTGCCGTCGATCGTGCTCATCGGCGCGGTCGGCGCGGCCACCTACGGCGCTCTCGTGCTCGAGGAGCTCTGGCAGCGCCTCGCGATCGCGGGTGCCGGCCTGCTCGCCATCGTGCTGCTGTGGATGCTGCCGCTCGTGCGCTGGCTGGGCACCCACTACGTCGTCACGACGCGCCGCATCGCCCTGCGCGGCGGGCTCGCGGTGCGCCTGCGGCAGGAGCTGCTGCACTCGCGCGGCTACGACGTCTCGGTGCGGCAGTCGGGCCTGCAGCGCCTGTTCCGGTCGGGCGATGTGCTGATCAACACGGGCCTCGATCGCCCGGTGATCATGCGGGACGTCCCGCGCGCCGACCTGGTGCAGGATGCTCTGAGCGAGCTCATGGAGGCGAGCACCTCCTCGATCGCGACCGTGCGGCGCACGACGGCGGCGCAACCCGTTCTGCGGCGCTCCCGCGAGGGCCGCTGACGGGTCGCGCCCTTCGTTACGCCACGGCCTCCGCCTCCGCACGCGCCTTCCCCTTCCCCGCCGCCCCGCCCCGCCCCGCCCCGCCCCGCCCCGCCCCGCCCCGCCTTCCCTTCTTCGCCGCCCCGCCTCCGCTCCGCCTCCGCACGGTCGCCCGCGTGTCGCCGGCTGTTCGCCCGCGCGTCGACTGCGCCAGTAGAGTCGTCGGGTGCGAATTTCAGTCATCGGATGCGGATACTTGGGCGCGGTTCACGCCGCCTGCATGGCCGAGCTCGGCCACGACGTCGTCGGAATCGACGTCGATGAGAGCAAGATCGAGAACCTGTCGGCGGGGCGTGCTCCGTTCTTCGAACCGGGTCTCGGCGACCTGCTGTCGCCCGACAATGCGCGCCTGCGGTTCACGACCGACATCGCTGCCGCTGAGCATGCGCGCGTGCACTTCATCGCGGTCGGCACGCCCCAGGTCGCGGGCGGCGTCGCGGCAGACCTGACCTACGTCAACGCGGCGGTCGAGGCCCTTCTGCCGCACATCGGCCCCGGGCACCTCGTCGTCGGCAAGTCCACGGTGCCCGTCGGCACTGCCGCTCGGCTCGCGGAGCTCGTCGCGCCGACCGGGGCGAGCCTCGCGTGGAACCCCGAGTTCCTGCGCGAGGGTTTCGCGGTCTCCGACACGTTGTCCCCCGACCGTCTCGTCTACGGCGTCGACAACCGCGACGACCGTGCGGCCGAGGTGCTCGACGAGATCTACAAGCGCCCGCTCGAGGCGGGAACGCCGCGCATCGTCACCGACTACGCGACCGCTGAGCTCGTGAAGGTCTCGGCGAACGCGTTCCTCGCCACGAAGATCTCGTTCATCAACGCGATGGCGGAGATCGCCGAGGTCACGGGTGCGGATGTCACGACTCTCGCCGACGCGATCGGTTACGACGCCCGCATCGGTCGCCGCTTCCTCAACGCCGGGGTCGGCTTCGGCGGCGGTTGCCTTCCGAAGGACATCCGCGCGTTCCAGGCTCGCGCCGAGGAGCTCGGCGTCGGCCACTCGCTCGCCTTCCTCGCCGACGTCGACGACGTGAACCTGCGCCGCCGTCAGCGCGTCGTCGACCTCGTCACCGAGAACTTGGGGGGCGACCTCATGGGCAAGGCGGTCACCGTGCTCGGCTTGGCGTTCAAGCCCGAGTCGGACGATGTGCGCGACTCGCCCGCCCTGGATGTCGCGCAACGGCTGGTCGATGCGGGCGCGATCGTGCGCGCGACCGACCCGGAGGCGATCGAGACGGCACGTCGCATTCGCCCGCATCTCGACTACGTGGAGAGCATCCAGGAGGCGATCTCAGGTGCGGACGCCGTCGTTGTCGTGACTGAGTGGCACCAGTTCCGTGAGCTCGACCCGGCCGAGGTCGCGGGTTGGGCGCGCGGGCGCGTCGTCGTGGATGGCCGCAACTGCTTGGACGCGTCGGACTGGCGCTCGGCAGGCTGGACCTACGCCGGTCTCGGCCGCCCCTAGCCCGGCCAGCCCTAGCGCGGCCACAGCAGTCCCAGTCAACGCGGGCACGCCCAACGCGGGCACGACCCAGCAGGACACGGCTGACCGTGGCTAGGCGGTCTCCTGCTCGGGTGCCGCCGGACGGGGCACCGGGCGGTGCGGGTCGAACACCCACGTGCGGTAGAGCACGAAGCGGAAGGCGCTGCCGAGTGCGAGCCCGATGACGTTCGAGGCGATGTTGTCGGCCAGCAGGCTCGTGTAGCCGAGCACGTAGCGCGAGACGACGAGGCACCCGACGGCGATGAGCAGCCCTCCGGCGCTCACGAGCGCGAATTCGAGGCTCTCGCGTATCGCCGGTCGGCGTCGTTCGAGGCGGAAGCTCCAGTATCGGCTGCCGATCCAGTTGACCGCGATCGCCACCGAGGTGGAGACGACTTTCGCGATGACGGGGCCTTCGGCGATGAGCTCGGGGCTCAGCACGGTCACGCGCAGCAGGTTGAACAGCGCGATGTCGACGAAGAGTCCGACGATGCCGACCGCCCCGAACCGGGCGAGTTGGCCCACCAGTATCGGCATCCGGTCTCGTTTCGTACGTCTGCGTGCTCGCGATCGGACAGAATGGGAGGCGAGCGAATTCGCAGTCTAGAGGAGTGCCATGCCCGTCGTCGGCGTCATCGGTGGTGGTCAGCTCGCGCGCATGATGATTCCGCCCGCGGTCGCGCTCGGCGTCGAGGTGCGCGTGCTCGCGGAGGCCGCCGATTCGTCGGCGCGGCTCGCCGCGACTGTTGTGGGCGACTACCGCGACACCGAGACGGTGCTCGCGTTCGCCCGCGGCTGCGACGCGATCACGTTCGACCATGAGCATGTTCCGCAGGAGGTGCTGCGCGCCCTGGTCAATGCCGGCGTGGCGGTACGCCCTGGCCCGGATGCTCTGCTCTACGCGCAGGACAAGCTCGCCATGCGCGCTCGCCTCGCCGAGTTGGGCGTGCCGATGCCCGACTGGGCGCGGGTGTCGTCGGCGGCGGAACTGGGTGCGTTTCTCGACGATCATGGCGGCCGCGCGGTCGTGAAGACTCCCCGCGGCGGCTACGACGGCAAGGGCGTGCGCGTCGTGGACGAGTCGAGTGCGGCGGACGACTGGCTCGCGTCGGGGCCCGTGCTCGCGGAGGAGCTCGTGCCGTTTCGACGCGAGCTCGCCCAACTGGTGGCGCGACGCCCGAGCGGCGAGGTTCGCCCCTGGCCTGTCGTGGAGACGGTGCAGCAGAACGGCGTGTGCGCCGAGGTCTTCGCTCCAGCGCCGCACACGACGGAGGCGGTCGAGCGCGCAGCGGCGGAGATCGCGACGACCGTCGCCCACGGCCTCGACGTGACGGGTGTGCTCGCGGTCGAGCTGTTCGAGACGACGAACGGGCGCGTGCTCGTCAACGAGCTGGCGATGCGACCGCACAACAGTGGGCACTTCTCGATCGAAGGGTCGGTGACGAGTCAGTTCGAGCAGCACGTGCGCGCAGTGCTCGACTGGCCCCTCGGCGAGACGGAGCTGCGTGCCCCGGCGACGGTCATGATCAACGTGTTCGGGGCGCTGCCCCAGGACCAGATCGTGGCGTCGCTCGCGCACCAGCCGAGCGTGAAAGTGCACGCCTACGGCAAGGGTCCGCGAGCGGGTCGCAAGGCAGGCCACGTGACGGCGCTCGGGGATGACCTCGACGAGACGGTGTATCGGGCGAGGGCGGCCGCGGCGCACTTCGAGTTCGAGGAGTGATCGTCGCGGCGCCATGAGCCCAGGGCAGGATTGCCTGACCGGGGTCGAGTGCGGGTTCACACTGCACACACCAATGCTGGCCGCAGGGCTCGACGCAGGGGCTCGCTGCGGCTCGGCAGGTCGAGCGGCGTCTGCCGGGCATCCGCATGGAGCGCATCGGTGGGCGGCGGGATCGCCTCGTAGCGGTCGCCGGGCGGTTCGTCGGGACGCGCGGCTCGTCGCCTGATGCGCCAGCCGTTGTTGTGCACGAGCAGGTGGTGGTGGCGGCACAACAGGATTCCGTCGGCGACATCTGTGCGGCCGTGGTCGCTGTGCCAGGGGTTGATGTGGTGCGCCTCGGTCCATGACGGCGGCCGTTCGCACCCTGCCCACCGGCACCCGCCGTCGCGCGCCGCGAGGGCGATGCGCTGCCGCCGTGTGAAGTGACGCCGAGTGCGGCCGACATCCAGTGGCTGGCCCGTGCCGGAGATCAGGATCGGTGTGTGGGTGCCGGTGCAGAGCATCCGCTCCACGGTGGGGAGCGACAGCGGCGCCGTCTGCCCCTCCGCGGTCGCGACGCCCGTTCCGTCGCGGAGGTCGTCGGCGGTGACGAGCACGCGCACGGACGGCGCGCCTGAGCCGAGCAGCTGCGAGGAGTCGGCGTCGGCGCCGGCGACGAGGAGGGCGAGAAACGCGTCGGAGGCGTACTGCTCGGGCGAGCGCTCGTCGTCGCGGATGCGCTGGGCGAGCGCGGCGTCGCGCTCGCCGACGAAGGTGGGGCCACCGCGTCGGGGGGACGTCGCGCGGTCGAAGAGGTCGGTGACGACGGCCGCCGACTCCGGGTCGAGCAACCATGAGGCGCGGGTCATGCCGTCGGGCAGCCGGTGCAGGCGCAGCGACCGCGCCGATCGACGCTCGGCCTCCCGCTCGGCCACACCCTCAGCGTCGAGCTCATCCCGCAGGTCGCGAGCACGCCGGTACAGGCGATCCGCGTCGAGAGTGGAGGCTTCGGCGAGCAGCACTTCGACGGCCCCGCGCAGCACCTCGACCGTGACGGTCGCCGTCGGCTGCCCGAGCCCCGAGCGGATTGCTTGCAGCGCGGCAAGGGAGAGCGCACCGCGGCGCACCGGCTGCACGAGACCCTGCGCCCACGCGGGCAGAGGCGGCATCCCCTCCGGAAGGTCAGGAGGGGTAGCGCCGGCCGCTTCCGCCCCGAGCAGCAGCACGCCCGCCTGCACGGCATCGCGGGCGTCGCGCTGCGTGCTCCCGGTCGCGACGCGTACGAGCTCGTCGGCAGTGCGGTGACCACGACGTTGCGCGAGCCCGGAGTGCGCGAGCGAGGGCGCCGACCGCCGCGCGACTTCGCCGGCGTAGAGCGAGATGCGAGCATCCAGAATGCGGCGCACCGCGGAAGCCTCCGAGAGCGCGGCGACCAGCTCCTCGTCGGGGAGGTCGGCGAGCGACGCGACCGAATCCGGGGCGCCCTCGAGGGCGCTCCGTGCCGCCGAGATGGCGGCGGTGAGGGATTCGGTCATGGCATCCACTCTTCCGTAGTCGAACATATGTTCGACAGAGGTACGGGCAATCTTGGGACGACTCGTCGTGCCAGTCGGCTGTGGAGGAGAGGCGGGCACGAACGGCGGGCTCTGAGGGCGCGCACGGAAGGCGGACACAGGCGCGGACACAGGCGCGGGCACGGAGGGCGGACACAGGCGCGGACACAGGCGCGGGCACGGAGGGCGGCCACGGGGGAGGGAACGCGCCGCGGCACGGTGAGCGAGAGGATCGGCACCGCGGCGCGCGGGCCCCATACCCGACCCCGCGCCCACCCCGCACCTACGATTGACCCGTGACCACGCCAGACCCCGCAGACGCCGCCTCCGGCGACCCCACCACGACCGACCCCACCACGACCGACCCCACCACCGCCCCCACCACCCCGCGCGTCGCCGTCGTCATGGGCTCCGACTCCGACTGGCCCGTCATGGAGGCCGCCGCCGAAGCACTCGAGCAGTTCGGCATCGGCTTCGAGGTGCACGTGCTGAGCGCGCATCGCACTCCTGACGCGATGATCGCGTACGGGCGCGCGGCGGCGGGGACGGGCATCCTGGTCATCATCGCGGGCGCGGGCGGCGCCGCCCACCTGCCGGGCATGATCGCGAGCGTGACGACGCTGCCGGTGATCGGCGTGCCCGTTCCCCTGAAGACCCTCGACGGCCTCGACAGCCTGCTGAGCATCGTGCAGATGCCGGCGGGCATTCCGGTGGCGACGGTGTCGATCGGCGGCGGCCGCAACGCGGGCATTCTGGCGGCCCGCATCATCGGATCCCACGACCCGCGCGTGGCGGAGGCGCTCGCCGCGTTCGCTCGCGACCTAGAAACCACGGTCGGCGCCAAGAACGAGGCACTGAAGAGCACGGTAGCCAACCGCACACCCAGCACGCCCGCACCGACCACCCCCAGCACCCCCGCACCCAGCACCACGGCCCCCTAGGCGCACCTTCCCCGTGACGCTCACCTCCCCGCTCCGGCATCCAGACACCCGGGATGCCGCTCTCATGACCCGCCGCGCCTGGTGGCTCCTCGGCCTGAACCTGCTGATCCCGGGCACGGCCCAGCTGCTCGCGGGCAGTCGTCGCTGGGGTCGATTCGCGGTGGGGTCGACGTTCACCCTGTGGGCGGTGGCGCTTTCCGCTGCCATCATCACGGCCACCGCCCGCCCGCTAGCGCTGACGATCGCGACGAATGTGATCGTGCTGTGGTTCGCGCAGGCGGCCCTCGTGTTCTACGCGGTGCTGTGGCTGGTGACGACGCTCAACGCGTTCACGCTGCTGCGTCTGGTGCGCACGGCTCCGTCAGCGCGCGGCTGGCTGGCGGCGCTGACGGCGGTGACGATCGTGGTCGCGACGGGCGGGGCCGGCTACGCCGCGTACCTGACGGGCGTGGGACGGGATGCTCTGGGCGCCGTCTTCGCGGGCGGCGGCATCGTCGAGCCGATCGACGGGCGCTACACGGTGCTGCTGCTCGGTGGCGATGCGGGCCCCGACCGCCTGGGTCTGCGGCCCGACAGCATCACTCTGGCGAGCATCGACGCGTCGAGCGGTGCGGTGACGTTCATCGGCATTCCGCGCAACCTGTACAACGCGCCGATTCCGCCGGAGTCTCCGCTGTACGACGCGTGGCCGAACGGTTTCGACTGCGGCGACGACTGCTTGATCAGCTATCTGTACCCGTGGGCGGAGGAGCGCCCCGAGCTGTATCCGACGGCGGCGGCGACCGGGTCGAGCCCGGGCATCGAGGCGATGCGCGACGCGGTCGAGGGTGTGACGGGGCTGACCGTGCAGTTCACGGTGCTCATCGACATGGCGGGCTTCGAGGATCTCATCGATGCGCTCGGCGGCGTCGTCATCGACGTGGAGGAGCCGATCACGCTCGGCATCAATGGCGGCCCGGTGGTGGGGGAGATCGCGGCAGGCGAGCAGCGCATGGATGGCGAGACGGCGCTCTGGTACGCCCGCAGCCGCTACAACCTGACCGACTTCGACCGCATGGAGCATCAGCGCGACGTGCAGGAGGCGATGCTGCGCCAACTGGACCCGGCGACGGTGCTCACACGGTTCGAGTCGATCGCCGATGCGAGCAGCGACCTCGTGCGCACCGACGTGCCGCAGTCGATGATCGGCGTGTTCACCGACCTCGCGGTGCGGGGGCGCGAGCTGCCGCTGCGTCGGCTCGAGCTGGTGCCGCCGGCGATCGACAACGTGCAGCCCGACTACGCGCTCGCGCGCATCCTCGTCGCCGAGGCGGTGGCCCCGCTGCCGACGCCCACGCCGACGCCGACCCCGTAGAGCTGCCGGCGACCCCTACAGGTCGGCGTGCAGCTGCCAGGTCTTCTCGGCCGAGTCGCGCCAGTTGTAGGCGTGCGCGCGGTCGCGCCCGCGCACGCTCAGCTGCGCCGCGAGCGCCTCGTCGTCGAGCACGCTCTGGATGGCGTCGGCCAGCCGACGCGGGTACCCGGCGGCGTCGAGCCGCGGCACGATGAGCCCGGCGTCGGCGCACACTTCGAGCAGTGCGGGAGCGTCGGAGTGCACGACGGGCGCACCGAGCCCCATGGCTTCGAGGGCGGGCAGGCCGAAGCCGTCGGAGATGCTGGGCACGACGACGACGGCGGCGCGCGCGTAGGCGAGCGCGAGGTCGGCGTCGTCGAGTGTGCCGAGGGCGATGACGCTGCCGGCGTCGAGGTGGGCCTGGTGCTCGATCTCGGCGATCTCGTCGGCGTCGATGCCGACGAGCACGAGCGGCACGTCGGGAGCGTGCACGTCGCCCATCGCCCACAGCAGGTCGGGGATGCCTTTTCGCTTCTCGAGCGGCCCGACGGCGAGGGCGTAGCGCTCGGGGAGGCCGAGGGCGTGAGCTCGGGCATCCGCGTCGACGGGCACGGTGAGGTCGCTGCTGACAGCGCCGGCGATGACGCGGATGCGCTCGCCCATGTCGATGACGCCCGCCAGCTCGTCGCCCACGGCGTGCGTGGGTACGACGACGGCGTCGGCGTAGCGCTCGGCGCGCTTGGCCATGGCCTTGTGCCACGCGACGGCGCGCGGGCTCATGGTCTCGGGGTGCGTCCACGGCGTGGCCTCGTGCACGGTGACGATGAACTGCTCACCGGGGTTGTTGAGCCGGTCGTGGCGGTAGAGGGGCGCGAGCAGGCTGGGGGCGTGCACCATGCCGCTGCCGGGGAGGCGCGTGAAGCCGTGCTGCCAGGCGGCGGCGAGCTGGCGCCGGTCGAGGGCGCTCTTGTGCAGGGCGGTGAGGCCGGGCAGCGCCTTCTCGATGCGCGCGTAGTGGTCGGCGGGTGAGGAGGGCACGATGCCGGCCACGTCGATGCCGCGCGGCGCGGTCTCGATGAGGGCGCGCGTGAGTTCGAGTGCGTAGCGGCCGATGCCGGAGGGGCGCGCGGTGCCGACCTGGTCGAGCACGACCCTGAGCGTCGACATGCGGCGGGCCCTCCCTCGTCGTGGCGCGGTTGCGGGCGCGATCAACTTGGGGTGGCCGCGCTCCAACTGCACATGTTACTCGTTGCCCGTGACGCGGCCTTCCCCCATGGCCAAGGCGCGCTGCCTGTTGGGTCCGTCGAATGCGCGTGTCATCGCATCGGCGGCTTCAGGTGAGATTCCGAACTGTCGGGCGGTCGCCTTCCAGTTCTGGGTCATCTCGGCGACGTGGCGAATGTGCTTCTCCGCCCCCGCGCGGGTGAGCGCGAAGGCGTCGTGGACATCGCGGAGCTCTCGAATGTCTCGACCCCGCTGTTCGCCGCCGTCGACGATGGGGGTCGCATCGACCGTCTCCGGTCGACGGTGCGGTTCGAGGTCGAACACGGGTGACGGGCTCCATCCGGTGGCGGTGCGCAGGAATCCGTGGTTGCGGAAGTGGTCGTCGACGTTGCCGATGAGGAGGTTGAGTGCGACGCGCTGGAAGAGCTCTGCAGTGTCGTGTCGAGGCCTGTCGCTGGCGAGTTCGATCGCTTCGGCGATGACGGCGTACGAGGAGGCATCGTTGTTGCGCTTCGTGGTGAGGGAGTGGGCGCTGAGGTAGCCGCGTCGACGCGTGCCGTCTCGGTCGAATCGTCGTGTGAGCAGGATCGACCGTGACTCTCCGAGTCGAGCCAACTCGAAGGCGGGAGTGTCTATGCCGGCCTGGGCCGCGAGGGAGAGGGCTGTTGCTTCCCAGGCCATGGGGTCGTGGTAGTCGGTCTGCCGGGCGAACTTTGCCATCCACAGTTCGCCGCCCTTGTCGACGACGGCTTTGGGCTTGGCGCCTCCGGCGCTCGTGCCGGCGTCGACGAGCACGCTCAGCTCGTCTTCGGTCTCGACTCCGTCTTCGAATGCTCGTGCCGCGCTCACGATCTGATCCAGTGAGTGGATGCTCGCCACGGGGTGAGGGCGATGACCGACGTAGGTCTGCCCCTGTCGAATGCGTATCGCGCCGTGCCGGGTCGCATCGTTCACGTGCACGAGGTAGTCGAAGGTGGTGCGAGCCGCTGTCCCGGCGCGAATCACTCGACGACCCCACTCGTCGGGCATGACGTCGGCGAGGGCGCCGAGTTCGGAGCGATTGGGCCATGCCCGCAGGGGGCCGCTCATGCGCGGCATGTCGGGGGAGAGGTCGTACCCGAGGGGTTCGGTCAGGTAGCTCTCTGCGTAAGTGAAGGTGAGTCGGTGTGCTGATGCCTGCGGTGCGGGGATGTCGGTGACGACGCCGGCCAGAACCTCGTTGCCGTCGGGGAGCACGACGGTGACCTCGGCTGTCGTGAGATCAGGTGGGCCCATGAGCGTCACGCCGGGTGCGTGGTTCGGGGCTGGCGAACCCGCTGATGAAGGGTGCGCTGCAGATTGCGCACGCCGAAGTCGTCGTTCACCGGGTTGGTGGCGTCGACGACGCTGTGGATGACTCCGACGACCTGCATCACGGCGAGGAGATTCTCCGATGACGTGGAGTGGCCGTTCTCGATGGCGCGCAGGGTGTCGCGCGACACGCGAGCGCGTTGAGCGACCATCTCGGCGGTCAAGCCATGGATCTTCCGCCAGGCACGAAGGTTCTCGCCCATGTGGCGCATGTCGCGCGTGAGGCCCGGGCGTGCAGACACGAGACCCTCCTTTCGTAAGTACGGTCTATTCCGTCATTATAGGTCTTTATGACGACATTTGCCGTACTTAACTGAGCGCCCCCAGCAACTGCTGGAAGAAGCCGCGCGACATCGCCTCGGGCGGGTACTCCTCGGCGGCCTGCCGTGCGGCCGCCGCGCGCACGGCGCGGTCCTCGGCGCGCAGGGCCGCGTCGAGCGCGGCGACGAGCCCCTCGGTCGACCGTGCCGGGTAGAGGTGCAGGTAGGGCGCACCCCGGTGGTCGTGGAACACGCCGAGGTCGGGGGCGATGACGGGCAGGCCGAAGGTCTGGGCGAGCGGGAGGGAGCTCGAGTTGAGGATGCGCTCGTAGGGCATGGCGGCGACATCGGCGGCGCGCATCCAGTTCTGCAATTCGTCGTCGGGCACGAAGTCGAGGCGGCGCACGGTGCGGGGCACGGCGTCCAGCGCGCGCTCGAGGGCGCCGACGTCGGTGCCGCGCCCGGGTCGGCCGGCGACCGCGAGACGCGCCCGTGGGCGGGTGCGCTGCAGCTGCGTGACGGCGGCGGCGAGTCGTTCGAGCCCGCGGTAGGGGCGCACGCCGCCGACGGAGACGATGACCTCGTCGTCGGGCTCGAGGCCGAGGTGGGTGCGCGCGTGCTCGCGCGTGACGGTGTCGGGGTAGTGGCCGAGGAAGCTCGCGTGTCCTTCCGTGATCACGGTGGCGTCGAGCAGCGGGTAGTAGGGCTCGACGGCCCGCATGGTGCTTGGGCTGAGCACGTGCACGACGTCGGCCTCGTGGGCGAGGTGCTGGCAGAGTTCGAGTTCGAGCACGTGGTTGCTGTGATCGTGGGGCAGCACGTTGTGCACGGTCCAGACGAGGCGGCCACCGCGCTCGCGGTAGCGGCGCAGCGCGTCGAGGGTGCGGCGCATCGAGTCGCGTGCGCGCGACGGGTCGGCGAATCGTTGCACGATCGGGTTGGTCCAGTGCAGGTGCACGATGCTGGCGCCAGTGGCCGGGTCGAGTGCGTCGAGATCGTCGAGCGTGATCGCGCTCACGTCGACATCGAAGTCGGATGCTCGGCTGTACAGCATCGACTGGTACGGGTTCGACGCCGAGTAGTCGGGCAGGTAGCGCAGACCGACGGTCACGAGGCCGCCGAGGGTCGGCCGCGCACGAGTCGGCGCAGTGGGCGCAGGGCGCGGCCGCGCAGCTGCCGCAGCTGCCAGGTGCCGGATTGCGCCAGCTGCCACTTCTTCTTCAGGTCTGCCACGCGAGCACGCTCGGCCTCGAGCAGGTCGATGAGCTCGTGCACCTCGACGCGGGCTCGCTCGCGCTCATCCGCGAGCACCTCCCTCGCCTCGGCGCTCAACGACGGGTAGGGGTCGTGCTCGAGGGGCTGCCCCGTGGCGGGATCCGCAGCGGATTCCGTCGCAGGCTCGGTGCCGGGCTCTGAAGAGGTCACTCGTCGATTCTGCCGCTTGCGAGCGCGATATCGGCGGTGACGACACCATTGAGCATTTTGGAGGCGGTCACATCGCCCGCCCAGAAGCGCGTCTCGACGGCGGAGAGGAAGCTCTCCCGAAAGACTCGGCGCCCCCGCACGCGGGCGAGGCTCGTCTCGACCACGGCGCGAAAGGTCGGGTTGTTGCGCGCGCACGCGTAGGGGTCGAAGGGGAAGGCGGGCTCGTGCTGCGGGGTCACGTCGAGCGCGTCGAGGTCGATGAGGCCGGGGGTGTCTTTGTGGCCGTAGAAGCGCCACTTGCGGGCCCACCGCAGCCGCTTGCCCTCCTCCTCGATGCCCTCCAGATCGGCGAGCAGCTCAGACCCCATGCCGCGCACGAACGCCATCCAACGCGTCTGCGCGGCGCGCTCCTCGAGGGGGCGACCCAGCCAGTAGCCCATCCACCGCTCGTCCTCGAAGGGGAAGACGTGGGTCTGGTGCTCATTGTCGAAGGGCCGGATGCGCGAGTACTGCCGGTAGGCGATGTCGTACTGGCGGTAGAGGTCTAGCTCGCGGTCGGGGGAGACGGCGGCGCTCGGCGCGAGCCGGTCGATGAAGCTCGGTTCCATGAGCTGCTGCAGCAGAAACTGGTCGTTGCGCCCGATGAACGCGGCCCGGTCGTCGCCGACGGCGCTCTTCGCCTTCTCCCGGTTGTCGCCCGTGAGGGTGTCGTTGAGGAAGCCGTGCACGTTGATGCGGCGGGGCACGAGCTGGTCGACGAGGTCGTTGGCGAGGCCGACGGCGCCGAGCGGCAGGTCGAGCGAGGTGGCACGCTTGAGCTCGTACTGTTCGAGACTGAACGGCATCGTGGTGGTGTCGAGCATGTGCACGTCGAGGCCCATGCGCTCGCGCAGCCACTGCACGACGTCCCAGTCGATGTTGCCGGGCTGACCGCAGCAGTACAGCGTGGGTTCGTGCCCGAGATCCCACATCGTCTGGATGAGCGGCCGCGAGTCGAAGCCGGAGGAGATGCCGGAGGTCAGGGGTGTGCCGGCGACGGGGGCGAGAGCGTCGGTGACGCACTGCTGCAGCAGCTCGCGCAGTTCGCCGTCGTCGAGGGCGCGGTCGCCGTGCTCGGCCCGCCAGGACTGCAGGGCCCGTTCGGCGCGCTCGACTCCGGCGAGGGCGCGATCCTCGTCGGGCAGCAGGGCCACGGCGAGCAGGCGCATGAGGGGGGTGTTGCGGGCGGCCTCGGGGGTGACGAACCACGGCTCGTCGCGCCGCGCGAGTCGGGTGGCGAGGGTGCGTCGGGGGCGGAGGCTGCGCGGCGGTTTCGGGTCGGGCCGGGCGGTGGTGCTCATGTCATCCATCCTGCTGTCGTCATGGCGCTGTCCAGCGCGGGGCGCCAGGCTCTCATCGGGGTCAGGCCGTGCTGCTGCCACCCGTCGTGAGACAGCACCGAGTTGGCGGGGCGGGGTGCGCGCCGTGGGTAGTCGGCGCTCGTGACGGGGGTGACGTCGGCGGGGTCGCCGCCGAGGTTCTCGACGATAGCCTGCGCGAAGCCGTGCCAGCTAGTGGCGCCCGAGTTGGTGCCGTGCAGCGTGGCGCTGCGCAGGCCCGAGTCGAGCATCCTGATGGTCTGGTCGGCGAGGTCGCGGGTCCACGTCGGCTGACCGTGCTGGTCGTCGACGACGGCCAGGGTGCCCCGCTCGCGGTAGAGGCGCATCATGGTGCGCACGAAGCTGGGCCCGTGCTCGCCGTAGAGCCAGGCGGTGCGCAGCACGATGGTGCCCTCGGGGTGCGCGGCGCGGGCGCGGCGCTCGCCCTCGGCCTTGGTGCGGCCGTAGGCGCTCACGGGGCTGTGCGGGGTGTCTTCGGTGTACGGTTCGGCCTGGCGGCCGCCGAACACGTAGTCGGTGGAGTACTGCACGAGCACGGCGCCGGCGGTTCGGGATGCTGCGGCCAGGTTCTCGGCACCGATCGCGTTGACGAGGTGGGCGGCTTCCTCGTCGTCTTCGGCGGCGTCGACGGCGGTGTAGGCGGCGGCGTTGAGCACGACGTCGTGGTCGGCGACGGCGGCGCGGCACGCAGCGGGGTCGGTGATGTCGAGCTCGGCCCGCCCGAGGGCGGTGACGCTGCGCGTGCCGGGTGCGGCGGCGAGGGCGGCCTGGAGATCGTGACCGAGGCTGCCGTGGGCGCCGGTGATGAGGTAGCGGGTCACGGAGTCAAAGCTAGCGGTGCACCAGCAAGGCTCAGCCCGTGCTCAGTGCGTCAGCAGTCACGAGCTGGTGAACCCGCTGATGAGACACCCCCAAGATGACCGCAGCGTCTCGTTGAGAAAGACCGTGCGCGACAAGTTCTCGAGCGCCGCGCGTCAAGTCGCGTGCCGCGCTCGCCTCCAACTCTCGCGCACGTTGACGTTGGGCTTGCGCCGTGCTGATCAGGGCCCCTAATTCGTCCGGCAGGCGAGGCTTCACGGTGACAGTGATGGTGTCGGGCGAGTCACCGCTCACGAAGGAGATTGCTTCGACGATCTGGTCTGCCTGGTCGAGGCGTCGCACTTGGGTGATCGCACCGGGAAACTCGCGACACTGCAGTACCCACCACTTGCCGGTGTGCTCGGCGTCGACTGCATAGTTCGTCATCTCCACCACCCCTTCCCTAACTCGTTCGCGAATTGGTCGAAGAATCGTCGCGCGGTCACGTCATCGATCTCTCGGTGTCGCCCCAGCGTCGAGCGAGTCGTTCCCACAATGATTCCGGTGTGGTTCGTGAGTTCCACTTCTCGGTACTCCAGATGGGCGGCCCGTGCTGCTGTTCGAATCTTTACGAGGACTGCGCGACGCTTCATGCGCGAAAACTAGTGTACTAGACAGCGCCCATCTAGTGGGATAGAGAAAACCGTGGAATTGCTTCGCGCAGCGAGGATTGTGGAGGAGCCTTACTGGCCTTTGGCGCGGTACTGCGCCTCGGTCGCGTCCTTCTGAAGTGCCCACCACGGCTCGTTGTCGCGGTACCACTGGATGGTCGCGGCGAGCCCAGCCTCGAAGTCGTCGAACTGCGGGCGCCAGCCGAGTTCGGTGCGCAGCTTGCTCGAGTCGATCGCGTAGCGCAGGTCGTGCCCGGCGCGGTCGGTCACGTGGTCGTAGGCGTCGGCGGGCTGCCCGAGGGTCGTGAGGATGAGCTCGACGACCTCCCTGTTGTTCTTCTCGCCGTCGGCGCCGATGAGGTAGGTCTCGCCGATGCGGCCCTTCTCGAGGATGGTGAGCACGGCGGCGGAGTGGTCGTCGGCGTGAATCCAGTCGCGCAC